>Ga0308174_10000011_pt1 | contig 198320 bp, 168 predicted proteins | sample PhyPR2_FD_203894 | JGI IMG/M metagenome (GOLD analysis project Ga0308174, IMG submission 203894) | Soil microbial communities from UC Gill Tract Community Farm, Albany, California, United States - DLSLS.P.R2 | ecosystem: Environmental > Terrestrial > Soil > Agricultural land | place: USA... | reverse complement strand
ACCATTATTATCGGCAGCAGCAAAAATGCGCACGAAGCCTGGCAGGCACTGCAAAGCGAAGAGGTCATGGGTTTTGACGTTATCGCTTTCTACGACGTTGATGGAACCTGTCCGCAGGAGATCATGAATGGCGTGCCAGTGCTGCGTGATGAGCAGGAGCTCTGGAGCCTGACTAACAGCGAAACCCAGTTTATCGTGGCAGTCGAGTATGAGCAGAGTCAGTATCGTGATATCTGGCTAAAATCGCTGGCGATGCATAACTGCCGTTCAGTTTCAGTGATTCCGACCCTGCGTGGTGTTCCGCTTTACGGTACAGACATGGCTTATATCTTTAGCCATGAGGTGATGATTCTGCGTGTTCAGAATAACCTGGCTAAACGCACCTCGCGTTTCCTGAAGCGGGCATTCGATATCGTGGGTGCACTCTCAATTATCCTGATGCTGATGCCAGCGCTGCTGGTGCTGGGCTTCCTGGTGGGCCGTGATGGTGGACCGCCGATTTATGGTCACGAACGTGTGGGAATGAATGGCCGTAAATTCAAATGCCTGAAATTCCGTTCAATGGTCATCAATTCCAAAGAAGTGCTGGAAGAGGTATTACGCACCGATCCGATTGCGCGTGCGGAATGGGATAAAGATTTCAAACTCAAAAATGATCCACGTATTACTAAAGTGGGCCACTTCATCCGTAAAACAAGCCTCGATGAGCTGCCTCAGCTCTGGAACGTGGTGCGCGGTGATATGAGTCTGGTTGGACCTCGTCCGGTCATTGAAGATGAACTCTGTCGTTATGCTGGTGATGTTGATTATTACCTGATGGCTAAGCCGGGCATGACGGGATTGTGGCAGGTCAGCGGTCGTAATGACGTTGACTATGAAACCCGCGTCTATTTCGATTCGTGGTACGTAAAAAACTGGTCACTGTGGAATGACATTGCCATTCTGTTCAAAACAGTGGGTGTGGTGTTAAAACGCGACGGTGCCTATTAACCGTGAGTCGAAATGAGCGTGCTAACGCGCGCTCAGAGGTGTTGTGCCGTTGTCAGGCGTGTCGTTAATAGCGGCCATCACCAGGGATATCGCAGCGCATCCATAGTCCGCTATGATGCAAGGCGTTTCAGGTACACCCTGGTTGATGGCCACTACTTATAACAAGTGGAGCAAGGATAATGAACGACAGGTTCAGTGCTTAAGGCTTTAGTCAGCCAGGATTTACTTTTTGTTGGACGCTTACACAGCGGCGGTTTCGCCTCTATCAATAAATAACTGATAGCGAAGATCTAAATGATTACAATCAAAATGAAATTGATACCCTTGCTGGTATCCGCCACATTCCTTAGCGGGTGTACGATCGAACCAGGTTCTCACCTTTCTACATCAGGAAAAGATGTTGTTGAACAGCAGGATAGCAACTTTGACATCGATAAATATGTCAACGTCTTCCCGTTAACGCCTTCACTGGTTGAAAGGATGCGTCCGAAGCCACTGGTGGCTCAGACGAATCCTGCCCTGCAGAACGAAATTCAGAACTACGAATACCGTATCGGTGTGGGCGATGTCCTGACCGTAACGGTCTGGGACCACCCGGAACTGACCACCCCAGCGGGTCAGTACCGTAGCGCCAGCGACACCGGTAACTGGGTGCATTCTGACGGCACCATTTTCTATCCCTACATCGGTCGTGTGCGTGTAGCGGGCCGTACCGTCGGCGAAGTGCGTGACGAAGTGTCACGTCGTCTGGCTCAGTACATTGAAAGCCCACAGGTTGATGTCAGCATCGCCTCGTTCAAATCACAGAAAACCTATGTGACGGGTTCAGTGACCACTTCTGGTCAGCAGCCCATCACCAACGTTCCGTTGACGGTGCTGGATGCGATCAACGCCGCTGGCGGACTGGCCGCTGATGCTGACTGGCGCAACGTCGTGCTGACGCACAACGGTCGTGAACAGCGCATCTCTCTGCAGGCACTGATGCAGAATGGTGACCTGAGCCAGAACCACCTCCTCTATCCAGGCGATATTCTTTACGTTCCGCGTAACGATGATCTGAAAATCTTCGTGATGGGTGAAGTGAAGCAGCAGACCACCCTGAAAATGGACCGTAGCGGCATGACGCTGGCGGAAGCACTGGGCAATGCGGCCGGGATGGATCAAACCACCTCTGACGCCACCGGTGTCTTCGTTATCCGTCCACTGCACGGCACCGATCGCAGCAAGATTGCCAACATCTATCAGTTGAACACCAAAGATGCGGCATCCATGGTGATGGGAACCGATTTCCAGCTCCAGCCTTACGACATCGTTTATGTCACCTCTACGCCGCTGACGCGCTGGAACCGTGTGATTGGGCAGTTGATACCGACCATCGCAGGTATCAACGATGCAACACAGGCCGCATCGCGTATCCGTACCTGGGGTAATTAAGGTCCCGTCATGATTAAGTCCGTGTTAGTCGTTTGCGTCGGCAACATCTGCCGCTCTCCTACCGGAGAGCGCCTGTTTAAACGTGCGCTGCCTGATTTAGACGTTCGCTCTGCCGGCCTGGGGGCGCTGGTCGGCCACCCGGCCGACAAGACGGCGTCTGAAGTCGCTGCTGCGCAGGGTCTGTCGCTGGAAGGACATGAGGCGCAACAGTTGACGGCAGAGATGTGCCGCAACGTTGACCTGATTCTGGTGATGGAAAAGCGACATATTGAACAGGTGAATCGCATCGACCCGGCCGCGCGTGGCAAAACCATGCTGCTTGGGCACTGGCTCAATCAGAAAGAAATTGCGGATCCGTACAGAAAAAGCCGTGAGGCCTTTGAAGAGATTTACGGATTACTGGAAAACGCTACCCAGAAGTGGGTGAACGTATTAAGCCGATAGTTGGGATTATCCATGAATATAAAAAATAAGGTCAGAACCGCGCCGGGAGAGGATTCGAATGGATGGGATCTGGCGCATCTTGTGGGACAGCTAATTGATCATCGCTGGATCATTGTTGCCGTTACCGCTTTTTTCATGCTGGCGGGAACACTCTACACACTGTTTGCAACACCCATTTATAGCGCAGATGCGTTAGTTCAGGTTGAGCAGAAGAATGCCAGCACCGTTCTGAACGAAATTGACAGCATTCTGCCACCGACACCAGCCTCTGATACGGAAATCGAGATTCTGGAATCCCGTATGGTCATCGGCAAAACCGTTGACGATCTGGGTCTGGATACCGTCGTTGAGCAGAACTATTTCCCGGTTATCGGTAAAGGTCTGTCGCGCCTGATGGGCAACAAACCCGCCAGTATCGCGATTTCGCGCCTGGAAATCCCACGCACTATCGACAAACGTAACGTTGAACTGGAAGTGACCGGTCCGGATAGCTACACCGTCTCAAAAGATGGCGATGAGCTGTTCAAAGGTAAAGTCGGCCAGCTGGAGTCGCACGGCGACATCAGCATGCTGGTCAGCGAGATCCACGCTGATGAAGGCACCAGCTTCACCGTGACCAAGCTGAATAACCTGCAGGCGATCCGTTCAGTGCTCTCTAACCTGACCGTGGCAGACAAAGGTAAAGATACCGGCGTGCTGGGTCTGGAGTATCTGGGTGAAGATCCAGAGCAGATCAGCAAAGTGCTGAACCAGATTGTGAATAACTATCTGTTACAGAACGTTGAGCGCAAGTCAGCGCAGGCAGAGAAAAGCCTGGAGTTCTTACGCACTCAGCTGCCTGCCGTGCGCAGCAAGCTGGATGAAGCGGAAGACAAGCTGAACACCTTCCGTCGTCAGAACGAATCTGTTGACCTGTCACTGGAAGCGAAATCCGCTCTGGACTCCTCTGTCAGCGTGCAGAGTCAGCTGAACGAACTGACCTTCCGTGAAGCCGAAGTCTCTCAGCTGTTTACCAAAGATCACCCGACGTATCGCGCGCTGCTTGAAAAACGCAAAACGCTGGAAGGTGAGCAGGCTCAGCTGAACAAGAAAATTGCTGGCATGCCACAGACTCAGCAGGAAATCCTGCGTCTGACCCGTGACGTTCAGTCTGGTCAGGAGATCTACATGCAGCTGCTGAACCGTCAGCAGGAGCTGGGTATCAGTAAAGCGAGCACCGTGGGTGATGTCCGCATCATCGATGGCGCGCAGACTGCTAACTCGCCTGTTGCACCGAAGAAGCTGCTGATCATCGCCGCGAGCCTGATTTTCGGTCTGTTTGTGTCAGTGGGTCTGGTTCTGCTGAAAGCGCTGCTGCATCACGGCATCGAGAACCCGGATCAGCTGGAAGAGCTGGGCATGAATGTCTATGCCAGCGTTCCACTGTCAGACTGGCAGCGTAAGAAGGATACCGAAGCCCTGGCGCGTCGTGGCAGCAAGGTGAAAACCGATCCGCACGAAACGCTGCTGGCGCTGGGTAACCCGACTGACCTCTCCATCGAAGCGATTCGTAGCCTGCGTACCAGCCTGCACTTCGCGATGATGGAAGCGAAAAACAACATCCTGATGATCACCGGTGCCAGCCCGGGTATTGGTAAAACCTTTATCTGTGCCAACCTGGCGACCCTGGTCGCGAAAGCGGGTCAGCGTGTTCTGTTTATCGATGGCGACATGCGTCGTGGTTACACCCACGAACTGCTGGGCGCAGATAACAAATCAGGTCTGTCCAACGTGCTGTCCGGTAAAACTGAGTTCAGCCCGGCGCTGATTCAGCAGGGCGTGTACGGTTTCGACTTCCTGCCACGTGGTCAGGTTCCGCCGAACCCGTCTGAGCTGCTGATGCATCGTCGCATGGGTGAGCTGCTGGAGTGGGCGAGCAAGAACTACGACCTGGTGTTAATCGATACGCCGCCAATCCTGGCCGTCACCGATGCCTCTATCATCGGTAAGCTGGCCGGCACCTCACTGATGGTGGCGCGTTTCGAAGCCAACACCACCAAAGAAGTAGACGTCAGCTTCAAACGCTTTGCCCAGAACGGTATTGAGATTAAAGGTGTGATCCTCAACGCCGTGGTGCGCAAAGCCGCTAATGCGTATGGCTATGGGTATGACTACTACGCCTATGACTACGGCAAGACGAACAAAAGCTGATCATTGAGCAATAAAACAGGGGGCGGTCTGACCGCCCCTTTTTATCGTCCCTTTGAATGACGACACGCATCAATTTACACAGGTTATTCTGTCCAAACCCACAAAAGCGATACATCTATAAATCGCATGGCGAGCGTCACTCAACAGAATTCATCACCAGCAGGCATCGCCCGCACGCAATTTGTGACCGTGCAATCAGACTCGCTGTAAAGCCAGTCGGTAAGGCGAAGCGTGATTATTGCTGGCATGAGAACTTGTGGAATTAAGGAATCACACCATGGCTCCATATTGGTATGTATCAGGCTTTTTACTGCTGCTTTCGCTGTTTGAAATAGCGCTAAAAAAAGACGAACGCACAAATTATATTCTGACCTGGCTACTCTGTTTTGCCGCCGTGACTTTGATTATTTTCGGGGGAATACGCGGTCTTGGTACCGGCATGGATGACTTTCAGTACCGGAGCTTCTTCGAAGACTTTGTAAGACGTATTGAGATTAATGGCTTCTTTAATACCGTTGCGTTTTTCCGTTACGAACCGCTGATTTTTGCGATGGCCTGGCTCACCAGCCTGTTTTCGCACAATGCCAGCATCTTCCTGTTTGTCTTCTGCGCCATTGCCGTTTCCATCAATACCTGGTTTTTCAGGAAGATGTCTCCGTATCCGGTGCTGGCGCTGGTGCTCTATTCGGCGCACATCTTTATCAACAAAGACATTAACCAGATTCGCTTTGGCCTGAGTTCTGCGCTGTTCCTTGGCGTTCTCTGGTCGATCTATCTCAAGCGCTACTGGTGGGCATTTGCCTTCTTTATTCTGTCGTTCACGAGCCATAACACCGGTGTCATGGTGGTGACGATTGTGCCGTTCCTGTTTATCCGGGACTGGCGCTGGTGGCCGGTCATTATCATCGTTGCCAGTCTGCCGCTATCGGTTGTGGGCGGCTCGGGCTTTATTGCCCTGATTGCCGGTCATCTGGGATCGCTGGGAGAGAGGGCATCGGGCTATAACAATGACCCCTCCTATGCAATGGGTGGCAGCATCCTGGCCGTATCGAACCTGAAAAACATCATGCTGGTGTTCGTCTTCTTCTATTTCATGCTGACCGATAAGCTGAAGCGCGAGAATTACGCCCAGTATCGCCTTAACTATCTGCTGATTTTAAGTTTTGCCATCGGCGGGGCGATCAGGATCTTCCTGTACAACTTCCCGTCAGGTTCGCGCCTGTCCAACTATCTGCAGCAGGTTGAGCCGATCATCCTGACCTCGCTGATTTATCAGGCAAGGCGATCCTGGAAGCCAGCGCTGTATGCCATGCTGGTGTTCTTCCTGCTCTATTACCTCTACTACAACACCATTTCAACCAAACAGGCCGTTACCGGTTATGAAGTGGCGCGGGAGTTTTGGCTGATCCACTAATCAATCTGACGACCGCCTCTGGATGACGAGTTTCACCCAGGGGCGGTCGTCGGTCAGAACACAGGTTTTTCATCGACCGTTGTCGAATGAACTGTTTATTTTTGAACTACTTTAATGAGGTGCTGGCAATGAAGGACATTCGTTTCTCCATCGTAATTCCGGCTTATAACGCGTCAGAATCGATTGTCACGACGCTGGATTGCGTTAAAGCACAAACGTATCGCAATTTCGAAGTCATCATCGTTGATGATAAATCTGCGGATGCCGCCGCGCTGGCGGATGTGGTGCGCAGCGAACGCTACCGGGATCTCGATATCAATCTGGTGCTCTCCGAGGTCAAACTCAACGGAGCCGGTGCGCGTAACAAAGGCATTGAGCTGGCGACCGGTGACTACGTCAGCTTCCTTGACGCCGATGATGAGTGGGCTGCGGACAAACTGCAGCAGGTGAGCGAAAAAATTGCTCAGCTGGACGCGCAGGGCAAAAAGAATTTCGTCATTTTCAGCCAGGTGAATATCTATCAGGATGGCACGTTCCTGAAAGTGATGCCGATGCAGCCGCCAGGCAAAAATGAAACGGTCGCGGAGTATCTGTTCGGCTGCTACGGCTTTATCCAGACCAGCACCATTGTGCTGAAGCGCGAAGACGCGGCGAAAATTCAGTTCGATACCCGCTACATCCGTCATCAGGACTACGATTTCTGCATACGTGCCGACCGCATGGGCTATGACTTTGTGATGATCGCCGCACCGCTGGCGAACTACCATCTGGTCACTAAGTTTGGCTCGAAACACAAAGGCGAATCGGTGAACTACTCGATGTTCTGGCTCGATAGCATGAAGCCACATCTGACCCCGCGTGACATCCACACCTACAAAGCTTTTAAGCTGCCGCTGCGCTACAAGATGGATGGTAAGTCGCTGATGGCAAGCCTGAGCTTTGCGCGCTACTTCTTCCTCACCAACAAAGACAACCGTGCTTACTTTATGAACCGGGTTAAAGACAAGGTCAAAGCACGTTTCGGCGGTGAGAAAGCGATCTCCTGACGCGCGCCGCGCCTCGCTCTGCTCCTGATGCCAGGAGCGACTCTTTTTACGATTAATTCAGGGTTGAAGATGAATACTTCTGTTGGAACCGTTGGCATTGTCATGCCTATGTATAATGCACGTCAGACGGTGTTACGCGCGGTGCAATCGGTTATCAATCAGCACTATACCGACTGGCATCTCTATCTGGTCAACGATAAATCGACCGATGACTCGCTGGAATTTGTGCGTGAGCATTGTCAGGATCCGCGCATTACCATTCTGGATAACGCGGTCAACATGGGCGCAGCAGAGACCCGTAACGTCGGGCTGCGCGCGGCCACTGAAGAGATTATCGCCTTTCTCGACAGCGACGATGAGTGGCATGCGGATAAGCTGACCCAGCAGGTCGCTGCCATCGCGGCCGGCGATGATTTTGTGATTACCGAATATCACTATAAAACCCGCAAGGCTGAGCACGACATTACCTACGGCAAACCTTATCTGCAGCAGGAAAACTTTGTGAAGAAGCAGTATCGCGTCTGCTTCTCCTCCGTCTGTTTCCGCCGTCCGCCGCAGGGGCTTTTCTTCCAGCGCAAAGGCCACGAAGATTTCCTGTTTTTGTATGAATTATTCACCCGCTATAAGCAGGCGCGCGTAATTCAGACGATTCTGGTCAACTATTACGAATTAGGCGATTCCCTTTCCCGTAATAAGAACAAAGCGGCCCAGTGGCACCTTGAATTATTAAGAATTATCTATAAAAACAATCCTTTAAAAATCTATTACTATTACGCCTGGTATATGGTGAATGGTGTGCTGTTTACCCTTAAGCATCGTTAAGCCTGTCGGCAGGATTGTCTTTAAAATTTGAGGTGGATAGCGTTTCATGAAAAAAATTGTCCTGGTGATCAAAGATGCTTATTCGTATGCGGGCACCGAGAACATCTGTAACTTCATGTCAGAGTGTCTTGGCGAGACCCATGAAGTCACCATCTACTCGCTGGAAGGCAGTGGAAAAACCTTTTACCCGTTTGAGCACGTCAAACAGATCGTCAGCTTTGAAGGGCAGAGCAATCCGATCAAAAGCGCGGTTGCCCGGATTCACGAAGAGGGTTTCGATACCGTCTTCCTGATCAGCATGGGCCGCCTGAGCGTGATGTTCGCTTTCTGGAATCTGCTGGCGATGAAGAAGAAGCGGGGCAAAGCCTACGCCTGCGAACACATCGCCATTAACTCCTTCAGCAAACCGATTAAGTTCCTCAAGTTTCTGCTGCTGCGCTACTACGACCGCGTGATTGTTCTGACCGACAAAGATCATCAGGTGTTCAGCCGCTGGCGCATTCCCAGCAAGCAAATCCCCAACCCGGTGGTTTACAAAGACTATCAGCGCCAGACCCGTCATCGCCAGGCGCTGGCCGTAGGCCGTCTGGATAACCAGAAGGGCTTTGACCTGATGCTGGATATCTGGCGCGACTTCGCCCGCAGCCATCCTGACTGGACGCTGGTGATTGCCGGTGACGGTGAACTGCGTCAGCAACTGCATGACCAGGCGGCGGTGCTGGGCATCACCGACAGCGTGAAGTTTGTCGGTAAGGTCAGCAATATCAACGACTACTATCGCGACAGCGATATGGCGCTGATGACCTCGCGCTACGAAGGATTGCCACTGGTGCTGCTGGAAGCAAAATCCTGGTCACTGCCGGTAGTGGCATATGACTGCCCGACCGGTCCACAGGAGATCATCAATCACGGTGAAGATGGTTTCCTGGTTCCGATGAACGACAAAGCCACGTTTCTGGCCCGAATGGAGCAGCTCGCCAGCGATGACGCGCTGTTCTATGCCATGAGCGAAAAAACGAAACAGACCGCGCTGAAATTCGACGGTAATCAGATTAAGCAAAGCTGGCTGTCATTGGTTTAACCGGAGCTGGAAAAGCTCACTTGCGACGTGCCTCAGGGACACCGCCATGGCCAATGGCCTTATTGACTACGGGAATTGATGCATGAAAAGAAGAGAAGTTTTACAGACCGCCGCCTCCGCTCTGGTGGGGGCTCTCTCCGTGAGCACCTTTTCCAGCTACGCTGCAAAAAGTAACGGTATCGCCCTGAAGCCGGTTGATGCCACTGACGTGCCTAAAGGCGACGTGCCAATTCTGACCCCGGAAAATGTCTACGCCATGCCGCCGCAGTTCTGGCAGGGCTTTGAAGGCAAACTCTGGATTGGTAAAGCGGGCGCAGATGCCAGCAAACCGGGCAACCAGATCCCGGTCTTCCTGCGTGATGCCAGCGGCAAAGTGTCGGAGATTGCTCAGCCTATCGCGCTGAACAAAGGTAACTTTGCCCAGTTTATTCAGGACAATGCTGCGCTGATTGCCAATCCGTCGCATTCGATGGCAGTTGAAGACAGCAGTGGTCAGACGCTGTTCAACATCGCAGATGTCAGCCGTCCGGGCGCTGCAGATTTCAGTCAGCGTCTGGCGCAGCCAGCGGGTTATCAGCTGATTGGTGAGATCCCGTCCGTAGCGGAGTTACGCAAAACCCGTCCGCTGTTTGAAGGGGCTAAGGTTAAGCTGAAAAGCTGGCATGAAGGACGGGAAGTCGGCGGCGGCGAGTTTGTCGGCAGCTTCCAGCCCGCTCAGAATGATGGCGGCGTAAACTTTGCCGGTGAGGGCTTTTCCTGGCGTCGCGTGGTAGACGATTTTAACCGCCTGACCCTGTTTGATTTCGGTGCGATTGCCGATGGCAAAACCGATACGGCGCCCGCCATTATGGCGATGTTCCAGTGGTCACAGCAGGCTAACCAGCAGATCTGCGTCCAGTTCCCGGCCGGGACCTTTATGGTCTCAGCCTGTAACCTTGGCGATAAGTATCTCAACTTCTTCCGCATGTCCGGTGCGATGGTAAACTTCGGCTACTTCCCGGCGACCACCATTGTCTCGGATGGTAAGTCAGAGTTCGTCTTTGAGATGAATGCCCGTCGGGTTGAGCTTTCCAACCTGAACTTTAACGGCAACAGCGATAAAAGCCCCAACAAGCAGGGCTTTTTCCATAACAATTGCCCTGGCGGACAATATTTCCGTGGTGCCTGTCTGCGCTTTAACGCAGTCGGCGGCACCGCCATCAGCCTGCAGGATACCCTCGATTGTAAAATCGACCAGTGGTACGCCTCACGCTGCAGCGGCGATGTGATCAAATCGGGCTGGTCAGGTCAGAAGCAGGGCAAATGGGACCACAGCACCGCGATTGAGCTGTCGAACTTTAATGCGCAGTACTGTCGTGGTGGCAAAGTCCTCAACCTGCCGCGCTGCGGCCAGTCGATTATCCATAACGGCTGGATTGAGCACTGTGATAACCCGGGCGATCTCTCCAACGGTCAGTGGATTGTCGATGCGCTGAGCCTGGAGGATTGTAAGAATCCGCTGATCGCGCATAACACGCGCCTGAATATGCGCCAGACCAGCCTGCAGTCGGGCAGCTGGATCGACAACTCCATGCAGGGCGACCGTCTGCTCAGCATCTGGGAGATGGGATCGACCCGCGTGGAGTCCTATGGCGTCGCGCTCGATGGCAGTCTGAAATACAACTACATCACCTCGCGCTGGCGTTTAGAGAACAACACGAATCAGGAAACCTGGTTTGATCTCGGCAGCCTCTACTCCCCGACCGTGGGTGATTCGTGGGAGATCGAAATTTTTGGTCAGTCGCAGTTCAGCAACGGCAGTGGCGATAAGCCGCTGATGGACCTGATCGGTGACAAGACCACCGGTGGCCGCGCGATGATCCATGTACAGCGCAAAAAAGATCGCTCTGAAGCGAGCTGGTCGGCCGAAGGCAGCAGCCCGATTGTCGATGTGCGCTATGTGGCTGAGCATGACACCGATGTCCGCATCTTCGTCAAACTGGCGGGCTGGACGCCGTCGGTGGCCGTGCTGGTGAAAACCACCGGTAAAGATCGCTTTGTCACCGGTCGCTGTGCGCGCGTTAACGCGAAGATGGAGAAGGGCAATCCTCCGGCGGGCGACGCGACTAAACGCGCGCCGCAGCGCTTCAGCCTGCACAACGGCAAAGCGGGCGTGGGCGCTAATGAACAGGGCGACCTGCTGATGGCTTCCCGTCCGCTCTCCGCCGATCAGGTCGATACCAGCAAGCCAGAAGGCTTTGTTTCCGTCGTGATCAACGGCAAACAGGTCGCACTGCCTTACTTCGCAATCAAGTCGTAATCTCTTGCATCACGGCCGCCACAATGGAGGCGGCCGGTTTTAACAGGAGCACTACCTTTGGGTGCGTTATCCCGTAAAGCATTACTTTAAACAGAGTTCATTTTGCCCATTGCGGATCTGGGCGGCTTACAGAATTAAAAAAATTCATTCGGAGTTGTTATGAAAATTTTATTGGTGGGTAACCATACGTGTGGAAATCGCGGGGATGGCGCGATTCTTCGTGGACTGATTGATTCAATGAAGTCTGCACGCAGTGATTTAGAAATTGATGTTATAAGCCGTTATCCAACCAGCTCCGGTTATCTGCTTCAGCAGGATATTAAGCAGGATGCGCTGTATCTGCACAACAGCAAATCAGGCAAAGGTCTGGTCGGTTCGTTCAAGCGTAAAGTCGCGAACCGCCTGATGCCTGATATCATGATGGCGCATCTGGGCAAGGGCGGGATCTTTAAGTCGTTCGCTGTACCCCCGCACCTGAAGGCGTTTACTGACAGTCTGGCAAAATATGATGCGATTATTCAGGTTGGCGGATCGTTCTTCGTTGACCTCTATGGCGTGACCCAGTTTGACCATGCGCTCTGTGCGCTGATGGCGAAAAAGCCGATCTACCTGATCGGTCACTCGGTGGGGCCGTTCCAGAACCCGCGCGTCAATGCGCTGGCAAACTTTGTCTTTGATCGGGTCGACAGCCTGGTGCTGCGTGAATCGGTCAGTCTTGACCTGATGAAGCGCGATGGCGTGACCAGCTCTAAAGTCGCGTCTGGCGTTGATACCGCATTCCTGGTGCGCGCACGCGAAGTCGAAAATCCGAGCCATAACCTGCTCTACTGGCAGGGCATTATCGATGGCCGTAAAACCATCGCGATCACCGTGCGTGAACTGGCACCGTTTGATAAACGTCTGGGTGTGACGCAGAAAGAGTATGAAGCGGCATTTGGCCGGGTGATCAATGCCATGATTGCTGAAGGCTATCAGGTTGTAGCGTTCTCAACCTGTACCGGCATCGACAGCTATGCCAAAGATGACCGCATGGTTGCACTGACCCTGCGTGACCACGTGACGCAGCCTGAACATTACCATGTCATTATGGATGAGTTTAATGACCTGGAACTGGGCATCCTGCTGAATCATTGCCATCTGACCATTGGTACCCGCCTGCACTCGGCGATTATCTCTATGAACTTTGGCACCCCGGCTGTGGCGATCAACTACGAGCACAAGTCGATGGGTGTGATGAACCAGCTTGGTCTGCCGCAGATGGCAACCGATGTGAAAAGCCTGATGGATGGCTCGCTAATCGACAAGGTGAAAACTGTGCTTGCCGATTACGACAACATCAAGCTCAAGGTCGACACGGCCGTTGCGAATGAAAGGGAAATTGGCAACCGGATCACTGAAGAGATTCTCAAAGTATTAGGGTAATGTGATGAAACTGACTTTTTTCACCATGCGTTTCCCGGTTGCCTCTGAGACATTCGTATTAAATCAGGTAACCCACTTTATTGATGCCGGTTACGAGGTGGAGATTATTTCAGTCTTTCCCGGCGATTTAGTGAACCGGCATGCCGCTTTTGATGAGTATGGTCTGGCGGCGAAGACGCATTATCTGCTGCCGGAAGAGAAGATCTCGATTGTCGATAAGCTGAACCAGCGCATCAAGCTGGTGCTGCCAAAAGTGACGAAGCCGTCGCTGCTGCGTTCGCTGAATGTGCGCCGTTATGGCGCACAGTCCAGCAAACTGCTGCTGCCGTCGATTGTGGCGAATGCAAAGCAGACCTTCACCGCAGATGTGTTCCTGGTGCATTTCGGCTATGCCGGTGCGCTGGCGAACAAGCTGCGTGAGCTGGGCGTGCTCAAGGGTAAACAGGCGACCGTGTTTCACGGCGCCGATATTTCCCGTCGTCACATTCTGGAAGAGCACAAACTCGACTATGTGAATCTGTTCCGCCAGAGTGAGCTGATGCTGCCTATCAGCAATCTGTGGAAGAACAAGCTGATTGAGATGGGCTGCCCGCCGGAAAAAATTCATGTTACGCGTATGGGCATTGAGCCGGAGAAGTTTAACTTCCAGCCGCGCCAGGCGTTTCAGACGCCGCTGCGTATCGTTTCGGTGGCACGTCTGACCGAGAAGAAAGGGCTGGATGTGGCGGTCAAAGCCAGCGCCATCCTGAAGCAACGTGGCGGTCAGTTTCAGTACACCATTATCGGTAACGGCGATCAGGATGAGATGATGCGTGATTTCATCGCCCGCGAGGGGATGGAAGATTGCGTAAGCATGCCGGGCTTTAAACCGCAGGAGGAGATCCGTCGCGCGCTGAGTGAGGCTGACATCTTCCTGCTGCCCTCCAAAACCGCCGCAGATGGCGATATGGAAGGTATTCCGGTTGCACTGATGGAGGCGATGGCGGTCGGCCTGCCGGTGGTCTCAACCTTCCACAGCGGCATTCCGGAGCTGATCGAAAACAACGTATCTGGCTGGCTGGTGGAAGAGGACGATCCTGAGGCGCTGGCGGAGACGCTGCTGAAGCTCTCTCAGGGTGAAGTGGATGTGGCGCCCGTGGTCGCGGCCGCCCGTCACAAAGTTGAGACTGAATTTAATCAGCATATCGCCTACGGCGAACTGGCACAGATTCTGGAGCGACTGGTGTGAGTGGATTTAAGTCACAGGCGATTTGGCTGTTCGGCAGCACCTGCTTCTCGGCAGTGCTGCAGGTTGCACAGCTAAGCTTTCTCGCCCGCAAACTGGAAACCCACGAGCTGGGTCTGTTAGCCATCATCAACGCCATCCTGGCGGTGGCGGGTGTGCTGCAGGATATGGGGATGAGCAGTTATCTGGTGCATCGCCAGAACATTACCCGTCGTGAGCAGAGCACTATCTACTGGGTGAACGTCTCACTCAGCTTGTGTACTGGCCTGATCATGCTGCTGATCGCCTTCCCGGTCTCCTGGTTCTATCACCTGCCGGAGCTGGTGGGTCTGATCATGCTGACCAGCCTCAACTTCCTGGTGCTGGGGCATCTGTCGCAGTATCAGGCGCACTACATCAAAACCAAGCGGATGGTTTCGCTGGCGAAGATTGAGATGGGCACCAAGCTGTTTGCCTTCCTCTGTGTGGTGGCGATGCTGGAGTTCACCTCGCTCACCGTAGCGGCGGCGATTCTCGGTCTGTTTATTAACGCCTTTACCCGCATCCTCTGCATGATTGCGCTGGGTGAGAAGTCGTGGCGTCCGACCTGGGAGTTCGATAAAGCGACCTTTATCGGTGCGATTCGCTACGGCAGCTATCAGCTCGGCTCGCAGACCATTAACCAGCTGCGAACCCAGGCCGATGCGCTGGTGGTCGGTAAAGTGATGGGCGCCGAGATGCTGGGTGTTTACTCGCTGGCGAAAGAGCTGGTGCTGCAACCGCTGAAGCTGGTGACGCCGGTGATTAACCGTCTGGCACTGCCGCGCTTTGCAGAGAAGCAGCACGATGCCGAGCAGCTGAAGAAGCTGTTCCTCAAAGGCACGCTGGGGATCATGCTGTTCAGCAGCGCGATGTACCTGGTGATTGGCATCTTCTCGCCGGTTATCGTTCGTGTTCTCTACGGCGCATCCCACGAGCAGGTCTATCATCTGATTCCGCTGATGCTGCTGTTTGGTATGCTGCGGCCGATGGGCGGACTGACCGGGGCAATTTCCCAGGCCAACGGACGGACCAACGTTGAGTTCTACTGGAACATCGTGGCGAGTATTGTGGTTCTGGCGGTGCTGGCAACCACCTTTATCTGGCCGAACGTGCTCTATGTGGCGCTGACGCTTTCCATCTCGCAGATTCTGATCTCGGCACTGGCTCATCCGTTCTTTATTAAGCCGGTGATTGGCATTCGGTTTATCCCTTATGCCCGGCAGTGGGTGGCGGTGTCGGTGGTATTTGTCGGCATAATGCTGCTGGTCAATCACTTTAATCTGTTTGTGATGCCAGAGTGGTTTGAAGGCTGGTTGTAATCACAATTGCGTTATATCAACGGGCGGCCTCAGGGTCGCCCGTTTTCATTTATGGCTGGTCTCAGCCGCGCGGCGACCAGGGGTGGAAATAACAGAGGCGATATTCGATTACTGATTGTCTTTATTCAGTTTATGCCGTTGCTGGCAATGGGCAAAATGCCGAATTTCCAAGTTATGACAGAGAGTTACTGTCCGATTTTCAGATAAAGATTATACTTGCTCTTCCGGCCGATCCTGCATAATCGACCCACATCTTCATTTTATTAAACGGAATAAATATGACCAAGCTTAAAGCAGTAATCCCGGTTGCGGGCCTCGGTATGCATATGCTCCCTGCGACTAAAGCCATTCCGAAAGAGATGCTGCCTGTCGTCGACAAACCGATGATCCAGTACATCATTGACGAGTGTGTTGCCGCGGGTATTAAAGAGATTGTGCTGGTCACGCATGCATCGAAAAATGCCGTAGAAAACCATTTCGACACCACCTATGAGCTCGAAGCGCTGCTTGAAGCGCGCGTGAAGCGTCAGCTGCTGAGCGAAGTGCAGTCTATCTGCCCGCCAGGCGTGACTATCATGAACGTGCGCCAGGCGCAGCCGCTGGGTCTGGGCCACTCGATTCTCTGTGCCCGTCCGATGATCGGTGATAATCCGTTTGTGGTCGTGCTGCCAGACGTCCTGCTGGATGACTCCACCGCTGACCACATGCGTTACAATCTCGCAGCAATGGTTGCCCGTTTTGAAGAGACCGGCCACAGCCAGGTCCTGGCGCAGCATATGCCCGCGTCCAATCTCACTGAGTACTCGGTAATCACCACTGCAGAGCCGATTGATCACCCTGGCGATATCAGCACCATTACCGATTTCGTTGAGAAGCCTGAAGATACCGCCGGACTGAACTCTGACCTGGCTGCGGTAGGCCGCTATGTCCTTTCTGCTGATATCTGGGCGGAACTGGAGCGCACTGAGCCAGGCGCGTGGGGCCGTATCCAGCTGACCGATGCCATCGCCAGCCTGAGCAAACATAAAACCGTTGATGTTTCGCTGCTGACCGGCCACAGTTTTGACTGTGGTCGTAAGCTCGGTTACATGCAGGCGTTTGTCTCTTACGGCCTGCGCAGCAACGCGCAGGGTCGCGATTTCCGCGAAGCTATCCAGACCATCCTCGCAAAACAACAGTAATTTATTTGCCGCGTCCTGCGCGGCAGATTGAAAGGAGCTCACATGGCAATTTTAGTCACGGGCGGAGCAGGGTATATCGGCTCCCATACGGTACTGGCGCTGTTGCAGCGCGGTGATGATGTTGTGGTTCTGGATAACCTCTGCAATGCCTCACGCGAAGCGATTAACCGCGTTGAGAAACTGGCAGGCAAAAAAGCGACCTTCGTTGAAGGCGATATCCGTGATCGCGCCTGTCTGCGTGACCTGTTTGCATCCAACAGCATTTCAGCCGTAATCCACTTCGCTGCGCTTAAAGCAGTCGGTGAATCTACGCGTATGCCGCTGGAGTACTACGAGAACAACGTCGCGGGCACCGTGGTGCTGCTGGAAGAGATGCGTGATGCCGGCGTCTGGAACTTCATCTTCAGTTCATCAGCAACAGTTTATGGCGCAGATGCCCCGGTTCCTTACGTTGAGACCACACCGATTGGCGGCACCACCAGTCCATACGGCACCTCTAAGCTGATGACCGAATTCGTGATGCGCGACTTCGCCAAAGCTGAGCCGAAGTTCAAGGCGATTGCGCTGCGTTACTTCAATCCGGTGGGCGCGCATGAGTCAGGCGAAATCGGTGAAGATCCGGCGGGCATCCCAAACAACCTGCTGCCGTACATCGCACAGGTTGCGATTGGCCGTCTGGAGAAGCTGGGCGTGTTTGGCGGTGATTACGATACGCCAGATGGTACCTGTCTGCGTGACTACATCCACGTTGTTGACCTGGCGGAAGGGCACCTGAAAGCGCTGGATTATCTGAGCAAAGTCGAGGGCTACACCGCCTTTAACCTGGGCGGCGGCAAAGGCGTCTCGGTGCTGGAGATGATCAAAGCGTTTGAGAAGGCGTCCGGCAAGGCGATCCCGTTTGAGATCAAGCCACGTCGCGATGGCGACCTGCCTGCGTTCTGGGCCGATGCGTCACTGGCAAACACCACGCTCGACTGGCGCGTGACGCGCGGCATAGATGAGATGATGCGCGATACGTGGAACTGGCAGAGCAAGAATCCGGATGGGTTTCGGTAGTCTGCGATGAAATAAAAAAAACCCGGCTCAGGCCGGGTTTTTTTGTGCCTGCATTAAGAGAAATTGCATATTCCTGCTCACTCTCCTCACCTCAATGCCAGATTGTGACTGACTGATGACCTAATACGGAATTATCCTGGTCTGGCTTCTGTAGCGTTTAATCACAATAGCGGCTAATCCGACTGTGTGAAGAGGCGCAAAGCGCGATTCCTCATACGCTACTATGCTGTTTTGCCAGTGATTACATTTACTCATGCAGGATGAGACCAATGTTTAGTCACTCTTAAGTTTTGTCAGTGGCAATGAAAGATTAGGCATATTATTTTTGCCGCACAAAATGTACTATTTGGTGTTATCCCGGAACCCGTATGCGATTGAATAAAATATAATCAGCGCATCGACAAGCTAACCTGTGAAGGTAAGATTCCTATCACACAGCGCATTGGTTGCTGCAAGCCAGGGGCGGTAGCGTGGCTGTTTATTCATAATGAATAAAAATTGACCCGCATATATGCATAGCATGTTTAAATTTGTTAGAGGATGTGGAATGTTACTTCCCGTAATCATGGCCGGAGGAACCGGCAGCCGCTTATGGCCCCTTTCCCGCGAACTTTACCCAAAACAGTTCATCTGTCTGCACGGTGAGCACTCCATGCTGCAGGAGACGGTTAATCGTCTGAGCGGCGTCGAAGCGCGCGCACCGATGGTCATCTGTAACGAGGAGCATCGTTTCCTGGTTGCCGAGCAGTTGCGACAAATTAACAAGCTATCCCATAACATCATTCTCGAACCGGTAGGGCGTAACACTGCTCCGGCCATCGCGCTGGCTGCGCTGAACGCCGTAGAGCAGGGTGATGATCCGGTTCTGCTGGTGCTGGCCGCCGATCACGTGATTGAAGACCGTGCTGCGTTTCATCAGGCTATCAAAGTCGCCACCGCCTATGCCAAACAGGGCAAGCTGGTGACTTTTGGTATCGTGCCAACCGGTCCGGAAACCGGCTATGGCTACATTCAGCGTGGCGAAGCACTGCCAGGCGCAGAAAGCGGCCCTTATCAGGTTCAGCGCTTTGTTGAAAAACCGAATCAGAGCACCGCTGAGCAGTATCTTGAGTCCGGTGAATACTACTGGAACAGTGGCATGTTCATGTTCCGGGCTAAACGCTATCTGCAAGAACTGGAGAAATTTCGTCCGGATATTCTGGAAGCCTGCCGTCGCGCCATGGCTAACGTGAAAGAAGGGAATGATTTCATCAGTATTGATAAAGATGATTTTATCGCCTGTCCTGACGAGTCAGTGGATTACGCAGTAATGGAACAGACCGATGCCGCAGTGGTCGTCCCGCTTGCAGCCGGATGGAGTGATGTCGGTTCATGGTCTGCACTGTGGGAAGTAAACGACAAAGACGCTCACGGCAACTCCCTGAAGGGCGATACCTTCCTGCACAACACCAAAAACTGCTATATCAACAGTGAAGATCAGCTGGTTGCCGCCATTGGCGTTGAAAACCTGGTCATTGTGAACACCAAAGATGCTGTGCTGGTTGCACGTAAAGACCAGGTACAGGACGTTAAGCGAGTGGTTGAGTTCCTGAAAAGCGAGTGCCGCAGCGAATATCGCCGCCATCGTGAAACTTACTGGCCATGGGGACGTTGCGATCTGGTGGTCAATACTGGCCGCTTCAACGTTAACCGCATTACGGTTAAGCCGGGTGAAGCCTTTGAACTGCAGATGCACTATCACCGCACCGAACACTGGGTGATCCTCTCAGGGACGGCGAAAGTCACTATTCAGGATAAAACCCTGCTGCTGACAGAAAACCAGTCAACCTTTATTCCAATTGGTCACCCGCATACCTTAGAAAATCCGGGCAAAATTCCTCTGGAGCTTCTGGAAATCCAGTCGGGTTCTTACCTTGGTGATGACGACCTCATTTTGATTAAACAACAGTTTGCAAGTAAGTAAGGACAGACACGATCATGGCAGCACTGACCTGTTTTAAAGCTTATGACATCCGCGGCGAGTTAGGCACTGAACTGAATGAAGACATCGCTTACCGCATTGGCCGCGCCTATGGTGAATTTATCCGGCCAAAAACGATCGTGGTGGGCGGCGATGTCCGACTGACTAGCGAGTCGTTAAAGCTGGCACTGGCAAATGGACTGCGGGATGCGGGCACCGATGTGCTCGACATTGGTATGAGCGGAACAGAAGAGATCTATTTCGCCACGTTTCATTTAGGCATTGATGGCGGCATTGAAGTGACTGCCAGCCACAACCCGATGAACTACAACGGGATGAAACTGGTACGGGAAGGTGCTCGCCCGGTCAGTGGTGATACCGGTCTGCGTGACGTGCAGCGCCTGGCTGAAGCGAATGACTTTGCTCCGGTAGAAGAGAGTAAGCGCGGCAGCTTTAAACAGATTTCTGTGCTGGATGCCTATGTCGATCACCTGATGGGTTACATCGACCTGAGCAACTTCACTAAACCAATGAAGCTGGTGATCAACTCCGGTAACGGTGCAGCAGGTCATATCATTGATGAAATTGAAAAACGCTTTAAGCAGGCGAATGCGCCAGTAACGTTCATCAAAGTACATCATGAAGCTGACGGTAACTTCCCGAATGGTATTCCAAATCCGCTGCTGCCGGAGTGTCGCAAAGACACTTCTGATGCTGTGCGTGAGCATCAGGCCGATATGGGTATCGCCTTCGACGGTGACTTTGATCGCTGCTTCCTGTTTGATGAGAATGCAGAGTTTATTGAGGGTTACTACATCGTTGGGTTGTTAGCCGAAGCGTTCCTCAAGAAAGAGCCAGGAGCGAAAATCATTCACGATCCACGTCTGACCTGGAACACCATTGATGTGGTGACCAAAGCGGGTGGTATTCCGGTGATGTCTAAAACCGGTCATGCGTTTATCAAAGAGCGCATGCGTGAAGAAGACGCGGTTTACGGTGGTGAGATGAGTGCGCACCATTATTTCCGTGACTTCGCTTACTGCGACAGCGGTATGATTCCATGGTTGCTGGTGGCAGAACTGCTGGCAGTGAAAGGAGAGACGCTTTCCGGGCTTGTTTCGGAACGAATGAAGGCGTTTCCCTGCAGTGGTGAGATTAATTACAAAGTGTCTGATTCAAAATCAGTTATTGCAGCGTTGAAAGATAAATATCTTAGCTCTGCTATAGCCGAGGATAATACCGACGGCATTAGCCTTGATTGTCAGGGCTGGAGATTCAACGTAAGAACTTCCAATACGGAACCTTTATTGCGTCTGAACGTCGAAACTGAAGGCAATATTGAAGCCTTGAGTAACATATTGAAAGAAATCGACTCCGTTATTAAAGCTACGACAGTTTAATTTCACCTATAGTTGATAATATTAATTTTACAAATGATGGGTTTAAGAATGACGAATAAAATTGCAATTATTACAGGAATTACCGGGCAGGATGGTGCGTATCTTGCTGAGTTACTTTTAGATAAAGGCTATACGGTTTATGGAACCTATCGCCGTACCAGTTCGGTCAACTTCTGGCGTATTGAAGAGTTGGGTATTAAATCAAACTCCTCTCTGCATCTCGTTGAATATGACCTGACTGACCTGTCATCAAGCATTCGTTTACTTCAGGAAAGCAAAGCGACCGAAGTCTACAACCTTGCGGCCCAGAGCTTTGTAGGTGTTTCTTTTGACCAGCCACTGACCACAGCTGAAATTACAGGTATTGGTCCGGTAAACCTGTTAGAAGCTATTCGCATCGTTAACCCTAAAATTCGTTTCTATCAGGCGTCTACTTCAGAGATGTTTGGTAAAGTGCAGGCTATTCCGCAGAAAGAAGATACACCTTTCTATCCGCGTAGCCCGTATGGCGTTGCAAAGTTGTATGCCCACTGGATGACAATCAACTACCGTGAGAGCTACAACATCTTCGCCTCAAGCGGCATTCTGTTTAACCACGAATCACCACTGCGTGGACAGGAGTTTGTGACCCGTAAGATCACCGATTCTGTAGCCAAAATTAAGCTCGGTAAGCTGGATGTGCTTGAGTTAGGTAACATGGACGCCAAGCGTGACTGGGGCTTTGCTAAGGAATATGTTGAAGGCATGTGGCGTATGCTGCAGGCTGATGAGCCAGATACATTTGTCCTGGCAACCAACCGCACTGAAACAGTCCGTGACTTCGTTTCAATGGCGTTCAAAGCTGCTGGCATTGAATTGCGCTTCGAAGGCAAAGATGACCAGGAAGTTGCAATCGATGTAGCCACTAATAAAGTGGTGGTTAAGGTCAATCCTAAGTTCTATCGTCCTGCTGAAGTAGAATTACTGATTGGTAATCCACAGCGCGCGAAGGACATTCTGGGCTGGGAACCAAAAACCACGCTCGAAGAGTTGTGTGCGATGATGGTAGAAGAAGATCTGCGCCGCAATAAACAAGGGTTCTCCTTCTGATATGACTAATGGCAAAAAAGCATTGATCACTGGGATCAAGGGCTTTACCGGCCAATATATGGCAGCGGATTTATCCGCTGCCGGATATGAAGTTTATGGTTTCGGTTCAACTCCCGCCCAGAATTCCTCACGCTATTTTCAGGTTGATCTTACGAATGCAGCACAGGTAAAAAATGCTGTGGACAGTATTCAGCCTGACGTCGTTGTTCATCTTGCAGCCATCGCTTTTGTTGGTCATGCCGACCCGAATGCGTTCTATAGTGTAAACCTTTGCGGTACGCGTAATCTGTTACAGGCTCTTAGCGAATCAGCAAAAATGCCGGATGCAGTTTTGATCGCCAGCAGTGCTAATGTTTACGGTAATAACACACCGGGAAAATTAGCAGAGTCGGTTCCTGCCAGACCTGCAAATGACTATGCGGTAAGCAAGCTGGCAATGGAGTATATGACCAGTCTGTTTTATGAAAAATTGCCGATTATTATTACCCGGCCATTCAATTACACTGGCGCCGGTCAGGCAGAAAATTTCCTGATCCCGAAAATCGTCAAACATTTTCGTGAGAGGAAAGAAGTCATTGAGCTGGGCAATATAGATGTATGGCGTGATTTTTCGGATGTGCGCGACGTCGTTAAAAGTTATTCCGCGTTACTGCATTCACGATCTTTTGGTCAGACAGTCAATGTCGCTTCAGGCAAAATGCACTCATTAAGGGAAGTCGTTGATCTCTGCCAATCCCTGACAGGCCATGATATTAAGATTGAAGTTAATCCTGACTTTGTGCGGCCTAATGAAATTAAAGAGCTTTGTGGCGATATCACGTTGCTTAGTAGCTTAGTCGGTGAGACTTCGTCTAAAATTCCTCTTAGAGATACCCTGAAATGGATGCTGGAAGCAAAGCAATAAACGTCGTTTATTCTACGGACTGTATTAAATATCCTTTAACCGGTATTGGCCGTTATGCGTTTGAGCTTGCTAAACAGCTTCAGGAAAGAGATAACGTCGCGCTGACGTTTCTTCATGGCACTAAGACTCGCGACTCACTAGCAGTCGCGAGTGAGTCTGCTCAATCGGTTCAATCTATAAAGCGTAAGTTACAAAGAAGCAAAACAGTAAGTGAAATATACCGCCTGACTTTTCCTGTTATGAAAATGATGGCTTTGAGGAATTATAAGAATCATATATTTCATAGCCCGAACTATTACTTACCTCCTCGTGTGAACCACTGTGTCGCAACTTTCCATGATCTGTCAGTATTCCACTGGCCGCAATTTCACCCGGCTGGCCGTGTTCATCTGATGCAGAAAGAGTTAAGGAATACCGTTTCTCGTGCATCGATGTTGATTACTGACTCTTATTACACAAAGAATGAGTTAATTGATTTTTTTGGTATTGAAGATCATAAAATTGCCGTAGCTCCTCTGGCCTGTAATGAACATTTTCATCCCCGGGATGAAGCGGAAATACAACATGTCCTTGAAAAATACAATCTTAAGTGGCGACGTTTCTTTCTATATACTGGCACGATTGAACCAAGAAAGAATATCCTGACATTGCTTCAGGCGTATGATCGTCTGCCCGCTCAGGAAAAATCTGCTTTCCCGTTAGTTATTAGTGGTTATAAGGGTTGGGAAAATGAGCAACTCTTTAAACTCTTTGACAAGGGCGAGAGAGAAGGGTGGCTAAAATATTTAGGTTTTGTACCCGGTAAAGATCTGCCGTTTTTATTCAGTGCTGCAACGAGCTTTGTTTTCCCTTCAATCTATGAAGGTTTCGGCTTGCCGGTTCTTGAAGCGATGGCATCAGGAACGCCCGTGATCTGCTCAAATGCAACATCACTTCCGGAAGTCGCTGGAGATGCAGCATTAATGCATGAACCTCAGGACGTTCATGCTTTGACAAATTACATCCATATGATGATTGAAAACGCTGATGAAAAGCGCCGTATGATTGATACGGGATTAGCGCGTGCCCGCGAATTTTCATGGTCACTGTGTGCCGATAAAACCATTGAAGCTTATGAGCAGGTCGCAAAATATATATGATTAAAGTTTTACACTGTTATAAAACTTATTACCCTGATACTTTCGGTGGCATTGAGCAGGTAATCTATCAGCTTTCCGAAGGTGGTATTAAGGAAGAAATTGAATCTGTTGTTTTTACCCATAGTCCGTATTTCGAAAACAAAAAACAATCACTGGATAATCATCATATTTATCGGGTAAAAACGCAGTGTGAGTTTGCCTCGACGCCATTTTCTTATTCAGCCATAAAAGAGTTCAGAGAACTGGCTCAGGATGCGGATATCATCCATTATCACTTCCCGTATCCCTTTATGGACTTTATGCATTTTGCCGCTGGCATCAAAAAGCCATCAGTAGTGAGTTATCATTCTGATATTGTTAAGCAGAAGGTGCTGTTAAGGCTCTATACGCCGTTGATGAACCGCTTTCTCTCCAGTGTAGACCGCATCGTTGCCGCGTCGCCAAACTATGTTGAAAGTAGCCCGGTCCTGCAGCAGTTCAAAGATAAAGTTGAAGTTATTCCTTACGGTCTTGATAAACAGTTTTATCAAAATAACGATCCTGCCGTTCTGCAAAAATGGCAGGTAAGATTTCCGGATGGCTTCTTTCTCTTTATTGGAACGTTTCGTTATTATAAAGGCCTGCATATCTTAATCGAGGCGGCAAAGAACAGCCATTATCCAATCGTTGTGGTTGGTGCAGGTCCCATCGAGGCTGAGCTGAAATCGCAGGCGCAGCAGTTAGGCGTGAACAATATTTATTTCCTGGGTGCGCTTGAAGACAGCGAAAAATCTGCCTTGCTACAGTTATGTACCTGCCTGGTTTTCCCGTCTCATTTACGTTCAGAAGCTTTCGGAATCTCTTTGCTGGAAGGTGCTCTTTATTCAAAACCACTAATCTCCAGCGAGATCGGAACGGGAACTACCTTTATCAATATTGATAGGGTCACAGGATTAGTCGTCCCCCCATCTGATCCCGCAGCATTACGACGGGCGATGGATGAAATCTGGCAGAACCCCGAGCTGGCAACGACCTATGGTGCTGCGGCGCTGGCACGCTTTGAAGCCCTTTTCACAGCAGATAGAATGATTCAAAGCTATACCAGGCTTTATAAATCCTTGTTAAGTGTGTGATTTATTTTCAGATAATTTCATCTGCGCGACCGCACCATTCATTACCTTTAATCCGCTATCCTGAGTTAACATACTGATCACTTACAAAGTGGTGTTACGGGTAACACCATGCGAGACCACAGACAGGAGTATGTAATGTCCAAGCAACAGATCGGCGTTGTAGGTATGGCAGTAATGGGCCGCAATTTGGCTCTTAACATTGAGAGCCGCGGTTACACTGTTTCTATCTTTAACCGTTCACGCGAAAAGACTGATGAAGTCATCGCCGAGAACCAGGGCAAGAAACTTGCTCCTTTTTACACCGTTGAAGAGTTTGTCGAATCGCTGGAAAAACCTCGTCGTATCCTGCTGATGGTTCAGGCGGGTGAAGCGACCGATAAGACTATCGCCTCCCTGACTCCACACCTGGATAAAGGCGACATCCTGATCGATGGCGGTAACACCTTCTATAAAGATACTATCCGTCGTAACAAAGAGCTTTCTGACCAGGGCTTCAACTTCATCGGTACCGGTGTCTCCGGTGGTGAAGAGGGCGCACTGAAAGGCCCATCTATCATGCCTGGCGGTCAGAAAGAAGCCTACGAACTGGTTGCACCGATTCTGGATAAAATTGCTGCACGTGCAGAAGATGGTGAAGCCTGTGTGGCTTACATCGGTCCGGACGGCGCGGGCCACTACGTGAAGATGGTTCACAACGGCATCGAGTATGGCGACATGCAGCTAATCGCTGAAGCCTATGCTCTGCTGAAAGGCGCGCTGGGTCTGAACAACGAAGAGCTGGCTGAGACCTTCACTGAGTGGAACAACGGCGAACTGAGCAGCTACCTGATCGACATCACCAAAGATATCTTCACCAAGAAAGACGAAGAAGGTAAATACCTGGTTGATGTGATTCTGGATGAAGCAGCGAACAAAGGTACCGGTAAATGGACCAGCCAGAGTTCACTGGATCTCGGCGAACCTCTGTCACTGATCACTGAATCTGTATTCGCTCGTTACCTCTCCTCGCTGAAAACCCAGCGTGTGGCAGCCTCTAAAGTACTGAGCGGTCCACAGGCGAAGGCCTTCACCGGTGACAAAGCGGAATTCATCGAGAAAGTTCGTCGCGCTCTGTATCTGGGTAAAATCGTCTCTTATGCTCAGGGCTTCTCACAGCTGCGTGCCGCGTCTGAAGAGAACAACTGGGATCTGCATTACGGTGAAATCGCGAAGATTTTCCGCGCCGGCTGCATCATCCGTGCCCAGTTCCTGCAGAAAATTACTGATGCATATGCAGAAGATGCAGGCATCGCTAACCTGTTGCTGGCACCGTACTTCAAAGATATCGCCGATCAGTATCAGCAGGCATTGCGTGATGTGGTTTCCTACGCGATTCAGAACGGTATCCCGACGCCAACCTTCTCTGCGGCGATCGCTTACTACGACAGCTACCGTTCAGAAGTGCTCCCTGCTAACCTGATTCAGGCGCAGCGTGACTACTTCGGTGCGCATACCTACAAGCGCATTGATAAAGACGGTGTGTTCCACACCGAGTGGTTAGATTAATTTCTGACATTATATTGTGATATAAAAAAAGCACATCTTAGGGTGTGCTTTCGTTTATTGAGGATTAGATTGATGGTTGGTATGGCTCGGACTATATGGCGATATAGAGGATTTATACTAGGGAATGTCAAAAGAGAGTTTCAGGTAAAGTATCAAAACTCTATTCTTGGTGCCGCCTGGAATGTTTTAAATCCACTCGCAATGATCACAGTTTATACAGTAATATTTTCCCAGGTGATGAAAGCCAAGCTGCCCGGTGTCTCCGATACTTTTGCCTACAGCATTTATCTGTGCGCAGGAATACTTACATGGGGGCTTTTCTCAGAAATAATCGCCAGGGGTCAGAATGTTTTTATTGAGCAAGCAAACTTAATAAAGAAAATTAGTTTTCCGAGAATATGCCTCCCTATAATCGTAATAATTAATGGGCTTTTGAATTTTCTGATTGTGTTTACGTTATTTACTGTTTTCTTAATTTTGACGAATGAATTCCCCGGGTTGGTTTTCCTGTCAATAGTCCCCTTAACCTTAGTCCTTGTGATTTTCGCGATTGGTCTTGGAGTCACATTAGGTGTAATGAACGTTTTTTTCCGAGACGTAGGGATGTTATTTTCGATTATATTGCAGTTTTGGTTTTGGCTGACGCCCATAGTTTACTCTCCTGCAATTCTGCCAGCACAATTTCAAAATATTATTAAGTTCAACCCAATGCTGGGGATTATTACCTCTTTTCAGAGAGTGTTAGTTCAGCATCAATGGCCACATTGGCCTGACATGATTTACCCTTTGGCTCTCGGTTTAGTGCTCTGTGTACTTGGTATGAGGCTTTTTGTTAAACATTCGGGCGACATGGTGGATGAATTATAATGTCTCGATTAGTAATTGAAAATTTAAGTAAGGCTTATAAACGATACAACAGCAAGCTTGGCAGATTAATTGAATGGATGATTCCGTTCTCGGGTCCAAGACACAGTGTAAAATGGATTATTCAGGATATTAATTTTACAGTTGAACCCGGAGAATCACTGGGAATAATCGGCGTAAATGGTGCTGGTAAAAGTACCTTGTTGAAAATGATTACCGGCACGACAAAACCAACCACGGGCTCAGTAAAAATAAACGGTCGTGTGGCCGCCATGCTCGAACTGGGGATGGGCTTTCATCCGGAATTTACAGGCAGACAAAATGCTTATATGGCTGGTCAGCTATTAGGCATTACTGTTGAGGAAATATCAAGGTTGATGCCTGAGATTGAAGAGTTTGCTGAGATTGGTCCCTATATTGATCAGCCAGTCAGGGTCTATTCGAGCGGGATGCAGGTCAGACTGGCATTTAGCGTGGCGACTATTATCAGGCCTGATTTGCTTATCATTGATGAAGCTTTGTCAGTTGGTGATATTTACTTTCAGCAAAAATGTATCGAAAGAATAGAAAAATTTAAAAATCAGGGCACCAGTATTCTGTTTGTCACTCATGACTTTTCTGCACTGCATAAAATCTGTGATAAAGCGGTACTACTCGCTTCTGGCCGGTGCCAGTATATTGGTAAAACAGTAGAAGTTGTTGAAAGATATTATGGATATTTAAATAATAGTAAAGCAGTGGTAAAAGAAGAGAGCCATATACAGCAACGGTTCGTTAAAATAAACAAATTCGTAAAAGATGTTAAAATACTGAATGATTCAAATGAGCCAGTCAATTGCATGGAAGTTGGAAAAAACTATTCATTTGAAATCTCCTGTTCAGGTTTAAGTGAGTATTCCGACCCACATGTTGGTTTTCGCATGCAGGACAGGTTAGGGCAAGTACTGTACGAGACAAATACGTACTGTCAAAAAAGTGATCTGGAAAATAAGAAGTTCGATCGTATACTATTTTCATTTAAAAATAACCTTACGCCTGGTGAATATACGTTAGCAATGGGAATTGAATCAGGCGGGCATGGAGATGGACTTTTTGATACAGTAATATCATTAACCGAAAGGATAATCTCATTTCAGGTAATCGATAACCCAGAAATAAACAAATGGGCTGGGATTTTTAATATTGAACCAACAATTTCTGTTAATTAAGGATAGATTATGATTTATTATGATATTACTGACATTATTAATCACTCAAAATTTTCTACTAAGGTGAGCGGTATTCAGCGCGTAGTTCTTGAAGGCCTGCGTGGTCTGGATGGGGATTATACAATATTTTTCATGAGTCCCATTACAGGAAGAACATATAAAGTAAGCGGATTAGAAAACATAAAAATTAATGATCTCACACCGTTTGTAAACCTGTGGATCTACGCTGATATTTATATTTCAAAAAGTAGTGGTAACCTTGATAAATACTTTGAGAAATTACGCACGCTTGGTAGAAAAAAGAAAGCAGTTAGTGATTCTTATTTCATTTTTTCTAAAATACCTAGCGTTAAAAAAATTAGCCATGCTGCGGTTATTAAATACTTAAGAAACAGAATAAGCTTATATCCGGGTTTATCCATTTCTGAAATAGAAAACTTTACCGATGGTGCATCGGTTGCTCTGTTTGGAGGTGTCTGGAATTTTCAGGATAAATATCAGACGCTCATGGAAACAAAATGGCACGGAGTACGTAAAGTCTTTATGGTTTACGACATGATTCCAATTGTCTCACCTTACGTTCCTGACGAGCTTAAGGCAATGTTCAAGAAATATATTCCTTTTGTCCTTGAGCATGCTGACAAGATCATTGTTAACTCTAACAGTTGTAAAATGGACCTGGTTACCTACTGTTCAGGCCATGGCATTACGGCTCCGGATATTGATGTCGTACATTTATCTCATAAATTACCTCTGGCTTCCGCTAAAGTAAAAACAGATCCCGATTTTGAATATCCTTTGCGCGTCAGAAAACTACAGAATGAACAATATGCTTTTTGTGTAGGTTCTATTGAATCACGAAAAAACCACGTAAATCTTATTCTTACCTGGATTAAGTTCTTCAACAGTCCGGAGTATGCAAACCAGAAGTTGGTAATTGCTGGTAAATGGTTATGGGATACTGAAGAGTTAGCTAAACAGCTCACCTATTCTGGCCATGTCTATGGCAGTGTTATCGTTTTGCATGACGCCTCGGATGCTGAGATCGCCGAACTGTATAAGAATTGCCGATTCACTGTATTCCCTTCACATTATGAGGGTTGGGGCCTGCCACTAGGTGAATCGCTGTCACTTGGCAAACCTTGCCTGCACTTTGATACCTCTTCTCTTAAAGAAGCTGGATATGGTATGACTGTTGCTGTTGAATATCCGAATTATAAAGAATATTACAATGAATTTAAAAAACTTATGATTGATGATGAATATTATCAGCAGAGATTAAATATCATTGAAGAGAATAAACATAAGTTAAGAAGCTGGCAGGATTTCTCATTGGACATTAAACATGTTTTTAGCGATGAGGAAAAAATTCAGTGATCGATAAATATAACGCAATATGGCTGGGGCCTGACGCCCCTGCTGATTATGTGAATGTCAGTCTCGATTTCATTAATACCCCAGATACACGTTTGTCATCTGAACATTATCATAAATACAAAGTAATAAATTTCACAGAAGCTTGTATTTCAGATTTTCCTAAATGGCCTTTTATTCTTGATGAGTTATTTAAACTGAGCGACAGTGAGTCTGAGTTCGTAATAAAGTTTAATACGCTATCGAGCACTTTTTCGGTACCAAAGTTCTATAAACAAATTCATCATCTTTCTAATGGTACTGTTGAGCTGCTTTCTCTTGAAAACAGTGATGTTGCAGGCATTTACATACTCAACTTCAAAGCATCAAGGAGAGCCTATTCCAGTAATCGTTCCTGGAGTTTTGGCATTGTCTGGGATGGTAAAAATGAAAATCACCTTGAATCCTATGTGCGAAGTGTTGAAAAACAGATAAAATATAATTCAGAAATCGAGCTAATTATATGCGGACCTGCACCTTCTTTCGAGATCAATTTCGATCACTGCGTAATCAGCAGTGATGAACATACCGAGAAATATGCGAATATTTCCAGAAAGAAAAATAAGATTATCAAGAAAGCTAAATACGAAAACATCTGTATTGCTCATAACAGATATCAGCTTGATGATAATTTCATTAAGAGCTTTGATAGAATCAAGCATGACTTTGACGTCTGCGTTGTTAAACAGGTTCTTAGTGAAACAGGTGAACGAGTTCCTGATTGGGTGTCGCAAGCATCGGATCAAAAATTAACAGCTAACTATTTGTTATCTTATGGTGATTACTCTCCTTATATGTATGTTCCGGGAGGTCTGGTTATAGCCAAAAGGGATATTTTGCTTGAGAATCTATTTAATGACCTTGGTACCTGGAATATGGCTGAGGACGTGGAGTTATCTCAAAGACTCATGGCAAAGGATTATGTACCTCGTCTTAATAGCAGATGCATAACAAAAGTTCTGCAACTTAGAAAGGAAATAATTGCAGATTTCATCACTCCGGATATAACCAATTTTTATCGTAATATAGATCAGTTCTCGTCTGGAACAACTAATCATTATAACCATAAGAGTTTTATTTACCGAAATCTGCTGCAATTGTATCGAGATCCAGTTGCTTTTTTAAGAAAAATCAAACGGAAGTTAAAGGGTTAGTATAATGAAGCAAAATGATATTATCATCGATGTTGGTGCAAACTTTGGTGGTTTCTCCTTAGAAATAGCTGAAAGAAATCCAACTTATAATGTCTATGCTATTGAAGCTGAACCAAATTTAGCTGCGCAGTTAAATGAAAATGCTACGAACAATGGTTTAGAAAATCACAAAGTTATTAATTGTGCGGTAAATGAAGAAGAAGGGGATTTTCAGTTTTATGTCTCCGAACTGGGTGACCATGGGACCTCCAGTTTGCTCCCTTTTTCTCAGGATAATATAACGCATGATGAATACTGGAAAGATCGGAATGACCTGCATCATTCAAAAAGTGTTGTAGTCCACGCAAAGCCACTTGAAAAAATTCTTGATGAAATTAGTTTTAATAACGTCGCTTTCATAAAAATTGATGTCCAGGGACTTGATCTTGCAGTATTAAAATCATCGGGGTCTTATTTGAACCGAATTCAGGCGGGTATGTTAGAAGTACCCTCTGTACTTTCAAAGTCACTGTATGATAATACCAGTGAAGACTTAATGTCCGCTTTAGAGTTCCTGAAAGAGAGTGGTTTCAGTGTTTATGCGGTAAAACCCAACGACCCAGCTGCAAACGAGTTCAACGTCTTTTTTGTAAAAAATGGTCTGGATTATAAAGAGATTGAGGAAAAGTTAAATCTGCTGAATTTCCATTTCTATGACGGCAAGCACTTTTGGCATGCCCCATCTCATAAACTGGAAAACCCTGAACAACATATTCTAAACTTAAATGAAGTCGTCTCTTCGTTATCACAAGAAGTTGAGTCGTTGAAACTAAAAGTGGACTCTGTGATTACTGAGAAGGAAGAATTAAAACGAGCTTTAGACGTAATTGAAACTAATAAAGCTGTGCGATTCTTAAAGTTGCTCAAATTAATCAAGTGAGAATGATATGCTTAACATTGTAATTCCTATGGCTGGTGCTGGAAGTCGTTTTGCTAAAGCTGGTTACTCAGATCCAAAGCCATTGATAAAAGTACATGGCGTACCAATGGTCAATATTGTTATTAACAATCTGAAGCCAAAGCAGCCTCATAAGTTTATTTTTATTATTCAAAAAGAACATGAGCAACGCTATCAGCTTTCTGCACTTTTGAAAAGTTGGGAGCCTACTTGTGAAATAGTTACCACAGATGGACTCACTGAAGGTGCTGCCTGTACGGTGTTATTAGCGAAAGATCATATCAATTCAGATGACCCGCTAATGATTGCCAATAGCGATCAATATGTTGACTGCTCAATTGATGACTATCTCAACTCTATGACAGCTCATAACTATGACGGGTTGATCATGACTATGAAAGCTGACGACGCAAAGTGGTCTTTTGTAGGATTTGACGCTAGTGGTAAGGTAAATAAAGTTGTTGAGAAAGAAGTTATTTCTGATGAAGCTACCGTTGGAATTTACAACTTTAAAAAAGGTTGTGAGTTCGTTAAATCCGCTGAAGAAATGATTAATAAAAACGAGCGTGTAAATAACGAGTTTTATGTTGCGCCAGTTTATAACTATTTGATTGAGAGTGGTTCGACTATAGGCGTATTTAATGTTGGCTCTGAAGCAGATGGCATGTATGGTCTGGGTATTCCAGCCGATTTAGATCTTTTTAAATCACTGGAATTGTCTAAGAAAGCAACTGCGGGGATTTAAAATGGAGATTATTAGCCATCGTGGGTACTGGAAATCTGCTAGCGAAAAAAATATTCTGCAAGCCTTCAATCGTTCTTTTGAACTTGGTTTAGGCACTGAAACTGATGTGAGAGATTTTAATGGTCAGTTGGTGATATCACATGATATTCCCACTGGCAATGAAATGACTGTTGCAGATTTCTTTCAGTTAGTAGGTGATAAAGATTTTTCGCTCGCCCTTAATATTAAATCAGACGGGTTAACTGATAAGTTAAGCCAGCTTATTGAAAAGTTTAATATTCGAAATGCATTTGTTTTTGATATGTCAGTTCCCGACCAGATAGCTTACGCCAAAAATGGCAAAATCCCATTCTTTTCCCGCGCTAGTGAATATGAACCGGTTATTTCATTATATGATTCATGTCACGGTGTATGGCTGGATGCATTTAAATCTGTCTGGTATGATGAAAAGTACATTAAAGACATATTAAATGATGGTAAGAAAGTTTGCATCGTCAGTCCTGAGTTACATAAACGAGATAATTATAAAGATCTCTGGAATATGCTCTTAGTTTCAGGTCTTAATGTTTGCGATAAAGTCATTCTTTGCACGGATTTTCCAGAAGAAGCTATTGCTTTTTTTAAGGAGTCAAAATGATTAAGGCTGTTATTTTCGACATGGATGGTGTATTGATTGAAGCCAAAGAATGGCATTACGAAGCTCTCAATAAAGCGTTAAATCTCTTTGGGTACAACATCAACCGATATGATCACTTAACTAAATTTGATGGATTGCCCACTAAAGATAAGTTAAATATTCTTTCTGCCGAGTATTCCCTACCGCGCGAATTACATGCTTTCATTAATGAGATGAAGCAGCATTACACAATGGAAATCGTGCACACTAAGTGTAAGCCTCTTTTTATTCATGAATATGCTTTATCACGATTGAAGTCTGAAGGGCTCCTCTTAGCTGTTGCATCAAACTCCATAAAAAATACCGTCACAACGATGATGGAAAAGGCTTCACTGAGTCAGTATCTGGAAGTTATGCTTTCTAATGAAGATGTAAAAAAAGGGAAGCCTGACCCGGAGATCTACACGAAAGCAATTGGTCTGTTAGGTTTGAAACCCGAAGAGTGTGTTGTCGTCGAAGATAATGAGAACGGTATCAAATCTGCTACTGCAGCAGGCGCAAATGTGCTGGTTGTACATGATGTCAGCGATGTCACTTATCGCAACATTAAGGCTTATATCGACTCTGTTAGTGGAGAATTAAAGTGAATGTAATTGTACTCGCTGCTGGAGAAAGCTACACAGACAGTGCAGACAAAGGTTATCCACTTTGTCTTACTGAGTTTAATGGTGTTCCGCTGCTACAGAAGATTTCTGAAAAACTCGCATTTAACTCTGGCAAAACTGTTTTCCTCTTTCAGGATAAACATATTAAAAAGCATCATTTAAACAATATCGTTCAGCTTCTGAGTAATGGAAATTTCGAATCTTTCCCTGTGCCTGAAAATACTGCAGGAGCTGCATGCACCGCACTATTGGGCGTGGTCGGGTTAGAGCAGGAAGAACCTTTGTTAATTGTTAGTGCTAATCAGTATTTAGATATCGACTATCAGGAATTTACAACTGAGATGAAATCTAAAAATTATGATGCTGGCACTGTGATTTTTGATTCCGTTCATCCAAGATATTCGTATGTACTGCTGGATGATCAGAAATGCGTTGTTGAAGCTTCTGAAAAAAATCCAATCAGCCGAAATGCTACTGCAGGGGTTTACTGGTTCAGTAAAACCCGTGACTTTTCAAACTCAGTAATGAATATGATTCGTAAAGATGCACGCGTAAATGAGCATTTTTACATCTGCCCTTCATTTAATGAACTTATCCTTTTAGGAAAAACAATAGGTGTTAAAGAGATTGATAAAAGTTTTTATCATCCTCTGAAAACTCAAACCCAATTTGATTCTAATAAGGGTGACCTGTGAAAAGCTTTGAACTGGATAAAATGACTGCAGGCTGGTTTGTTGGTGGTTTCCAGCCTTCTGCTTTTTCAAGTGATGCCTGTGAAGTGGCAGTTAAAAGATACCAAAAAGGCTCTTTTGAAAAAGAACATTATCATAAAATTGCCACAGAAATAACTTGCATTGTAGAAGGTGAAGTTATTATGTGTGGAAAAAAATGGACTACCGGTGACATAATTGTGCTGGAACCCGGAGAAATTACTTCATTTGAGGCTTTAACGGATGCAATTACTACGGTTGTAAAATTGCCTGGTGCTTTGAATGATAAGTACGTAGTGTGAAAAAAAGGGTGGTGTATATTTACACCACCTTGGCTTTTATAGACTGGTTTTATTGTGACAGGTTACGTGCCTGGAATGTCACTGTTCATTCCTTATGTATCTTGTGCATATTGCAAACAGCCTTAATTACCCTACCAGCAAATCCCCGCTCCGAATCTCTCGCTCACCTGCCAGCCTCACAACCAGCATGCCTGCCGTCGCAAACTTAGCCCAGTGTCTCGCATAGAGAATACCGCCATGTTCCGTCACCAGCGGCGTAATCTGGTCAGTTATCGGGTCAACAATCTCCGCCACCACTTCTCCCGGCCGAATCTTTGCGCCCAGCGGTTTACGATGCAGGATCAGTCCGGATACCGGCGAATGAATATATTCACAGCCCGCTAACGGCGTAGGTGGATTTTTCAGGGCAGGGGAGGCCGCCGCCGATCCTTCGCTGTGACGCTCTTTGATGACGCCAGCTTCTCCAGGTGCTTCAGCGATATCTGGCACGTTTAAACCAATCGGGCCGTCATTGATAGCCACGATATCGTCACCGCCCGCGCTCGCCGGGACCAGTTCGTCGCCACCAATCACGGGCGCCGCCACTTCCACGGAAATCGCAGGCTCGCTGTAGCCGATATAACCCCCTTCCTGCAGCGCCGAAATAATCGCCTCCGCATCTTTCTCCGCCTGTTCAGGCGACACATCACGTACACCGCGCAACTCCAGCGTCACCGGCAGCAATCCCCGTGGCATCGGATAATCTTTGCCAAACCGTTCCGCCAGCGTCAGCCAGGGTTCGCAACAGGCTTCATCAAACGGTTCACCTCCAGAGATCTGCGCCAGCAGCTGCACCTCGCTGCCTAACCAGCGCGCCAGTGGCTCAATGTCCGGCCAGGCGTGCGGCGTGGTGTACAGGTGTGGCACGGCTTCCCAGTCACAGTGCAGATCAATCATCAGATCGGCCTGGCTGGCCATCCGCATCAGCGTGTGGCGTTGCGCATCCAGCTCGGTTTTTGGCACGGTATCACGATAGTGACGATCAATCGCCTCGCGGATCAGGCTTTTATTCTGCGTTTCACTCTGGGTCAGACTCTCAGCCAGCCCGGCCGCCAGGGTTGCGCCCAGTGACGGGAAACGGCGGTTGAAGTCCTGGCCAGAGAGCGTATGGAATCGGCCCAGATGGGTACCATGCCAGTGCTGTCCCAGCGCCAGGGGATTAGCAACCGGCACCAGGGTAAAGGCGGCTTTAAGTTGACCGGCGGACTCCAGCGCCTGTAGTCGCTGCTTTAAAAACCACGCCACCGCCATACCGGGCAGTTCGTCGCCATGCAGCGCAGCCTGAATGTAGACCTGACGCTCGTTGTCTTCCGCGAAATGGAAACTGATGATTTCACGCTGGGTGCCTAAAGAGGCGCTTAACAGTGGATGATGTTGTTGATGCATACCGTGTTAATGTCCTTTAATCGGCAAAGGACGACAGCGCGCCGTCCCGAAATAGTTAGAGTATAGTGCCGGATCGCGGTGAGGATGAAAAAGGGCGACCGCGAGGTTAAGGCTGGATAGAGATATCCGTGGCGAAGTAGCGCTTCTGAATCTGGTCAAAGGTGCCATTCTTTTTGATTTCGACGAAGGCGTTATCCAGTGCGGTTTTCAGCTCGGTATCGCCTTTACGCAGGCCAATCGCCGTGCCGGGGCCGATGATCGGATCCTGTATAATCGGGCCAGCCAGTTCAAAATCTTTGCCCTGCGGATGCTTCAGGAAGCCGATGGCAGCCTGTGCCGCATCAGTGAATACCGCATCCAGTCGGCCTGAAACCAGATCGCTTTCAACCTGTGCCTGATCGCCATAAGGCACCACGGTCACACCGTGAGGCTGCCATTTCGCCAGCGCATAGCGCTCCTGAACCGTTCCCTGTTCTACGCCGACCGTTTTTCCTTTCAGGGATTCAACGTCAGGCAGTATGCCAGCACCTTTACGGGCAATCAGCTGAGTGTGGGTATCATAGAGCGGCGCGGTGAAATCAATCTGCTTCAGGCGCTCTTCGGTAATGCCCATGTCGGACAGAATGGCATCAAATTTACGCGCTTTAAGGGCCGGGATCATGCCGTCAAACTGGCTTTCAACCCAGACACATTTTGCCTGCATCTGAGTACAAAGCGCATTGCCCAGATCAATATCAAAGCCGACCAGCTTGCCCTGTGGCGTTTTCGATTCGAAGGGCGGATAGGTCGGATCGACCGCGAAACGCACCTGTTCGATTTTTGCCTGCGCGCCAAAAGCGCAGCCTGCCATAACCGCCACAGCCAGCGTCTGACGCAGGCGTTGAGTAAAAATGTTCATGATTTTGCTCTTATTCTGTCGTGATGAGTGATTATGCAGAGTATCGCCGGGCTGCCGGGATGGCAATTACTGCGTAATCTTCACCACGTCAGCCGCGCATAACGCGCGATAATCTTCGGTATTCAGGATCACTGAGCATTCCAGCAGACCGGCGTTAAACGCGATCTCCGGATAACGTTCAAACAGCGCGGGGTCAACAATCAGTCTGAGGTCGGGATGAAAGCTGAACGGTGGTATCGCCCCGAATACGCAGCCGGTCAGCTGATCGGTTTCCGCCGGACTGGCGAGTGAGGCGCGTCTTCCTCCGACCGCGGCCGCGACTTTGCCCAGATCGGCCTGATGATCGGCAGGTAAAACCGCCAGTACATGCTGTTTAACGCCGTTGCCTTTCACATGACAGACCAGCGCTTTAGCACCCTGGCCGATTTTGGTGCCGCGTATCGCCGCGACCGCTTCACATTTACCGGTCGCCTCATGCTCCATCAGGCGATAGCGTGCCTGGTGCTGGTCGAGCAGGGCGATTAATTTCTCATGGGTGGTCACGGTTCTCTCCCTGAGGTTTGAGTTGCCGTCATTGTGCCGGATGGACGTGAGGAATGAGCAGAAGACTGCTCAGAATCCGCATAAAAAACGAAATTCTGAGCAGCATATTGCACAGTTACTTATGGCGGTCGCGCAGGTTGTTGATCACGGCGCGGAAGTCGAGATCCTGATCCTGCAACAGCACCATCAGGTGATAGACCAGGTCAGAAGCTTCGTTGGTGAGTTCATCCCGATCGTTGACCGTGGCGGCCAGTGCGGTTTCAACGCCTTCTTCACCCACTTTCTGCGCGATGCGTTTGGTGCCGCTGGCGTAGAGTCGTGCGGTGTAGGAGCTTTCAGGATCGGCGGTTTTACGCGAGGCCAGCAACTGCTCAAGCTGATAGAGGAACGTCCACTCAGGGACCGCCGGTGAGAAGCAGCTGGTGGTGCCCAGATGGCAGGTCGGGCCAATAGGATCCGCCAGCACTAACAGGGTGTCATTGTCGCAGTCAGGCGTGATGCTCACGACCTGCAAAAAGTTGCCGGAGGTTTCGCCTTTGGTCCACAAGCGATTTTTGGTGCGGGAGAAAAAGGTGACCTTGCTTTCTGCCAGTGTTTTCTCCAGCGCGGCCGGGTTCATGTAGCCATGCATCAGTACTTCGCCTGAGACGAAGTGCTGGACAATGACCGGCATCATGCCCTGTGTTTTATCCCAGTCGAGAAGGGCCTGTTGTTGTTCAGTTAGCACGCGCGAATCTCCACTCCGTTGTCGATCAGAAAGCTCTTCAGCTCACCAATATTAATAATCTGCTTATGGAATACCGAGGCGGCTAAAGCACCATCCACGTTAGCTTCGGTAAACGCATCCAGGAAGTGCTGCATGGTGCCTGCGCCGCCAGAGGCGATGAGGGGCACGTTGCAGACTTCACGCATTTTCTTCAGCTGCACCAGGTCATAGCCGTTACGCACGCCATCCTGATTCATCATGTTCAGCACGATCTCGCCTGCGCCCAGCTTCTGCACTTCCTGCACCCACTCCAGCGTTTCCCACTGTGTCACGCGGGTGCGCGCTTCGTCGCCGGTATACTGATTCACCTGATATTTACCGCTGGCTTCATCAAACCAGGTATCGATCCCGACCACAATACACTGCACGCCAAAACGGTCCGCGAGGCGGGTAATGAGCGTGGGATCGGCCAGCGCCGGCGAGTTAATCGAAATCTTATCTGCGCCAAACTCCAGAATGCGCGCTGCGTCTTCCGGGGTTTTAATGCCGCCCGCGACGCAGAACGGGATATCGATTACTTCCGCAACCCGCGAGACCCAGCTTTTGTCGACGACCCGGCCATCGGATGAGGCGGTGATATCATAGAACACCAGCTCGTCGGCACCTTCGGCAGCATAGCGCTGCGCCAGCGGCACGATGTCGCCGATGATTTCGTGATTGCGAAACTGTACGCCTTTGACCACCTGGCCGTCACGTACGTCCAGGCAGGGAATTATCCGTTTTGCCAGCATGCGATCGCCTCCGAAACAGTGAATTTATCTTCCAGCAGCGCACGTCCGACAATCACGCCCTGAACGCCGCTGCCGCGCAGGGCGGCGATATCATTGAGGTCGCCAATGCCACCCGAGGACTGGAAAGCAATCGTCGGAAAGCGCGCCGTCACTTCCTGATAGAGCGCAACATTGGAGCCGCTCAGGGTGCCGTCGCGAGAAATGTCGGTGCACAGCACGTGCTTCAGGCCCACCTGCTGAAAGTCGGTAATCACCTCTTCCAGCGTGACACCCGCCGCTTCCTGCCAGCCACTGATTGCCACTTCTTTGCGGTTACTGGCATCAATGCGCACATCTAACGCAAGCACAATCGCCTCTGCGCCAAATTCCGCAAACCACCGTTTTACCTCTTCAGGCTGTTTCACCGCCGTGGAACCAACCACCACACGACTCGCTCCGGCTTCAAGCAGCGCATGAACATCGTCACGGCTGCGAATGCCGCCACCGACCTGCACCGTCACATCAACGCCATCCAGCAGGGTTTTCAATAGCGCGATCTGGCGTTTCGCCGGATCTTTCGCGCCGGTTAAATCCACCAGATGCAGCACGGTCGCGCCCTGGCGAACGTAATCCTGCAGACGTGGCAGCGGATCGCTGCCGTAATCGCGCTGCTGTCCATAATCGCCCTGATGCAGACGAACCACTTTGCCGTCAATTAAATCTAACGCGGGGATAATCATTACATCTCCAGGAAGTTTTTCAGCAGCTGCGCGCCCGCTTTGCCCGAGCGTTCCGGGTGGAACTGGACGCCAAAGAAGTTATCTTTCTGCACCGCGGCGGTGAAAGCTTCACCGTAGTGACACTGTGCGATGGTGCTGGCGTTGACCGGCATGGCATAGCTGTGGACGAAGTAGAAATAGCAGCCTTCGTCGATGCCACGGAACAGATGATTGCCCGCCTGCGCGGTAATCTGGTTCCAGCCCATGTGTGGCAGCGGCAGGCCGTGCGTGTCCATTAACGACACCGGCTCATCGATAATCCCCAGCGTCGGCACGCCGCCGTTTTCATCGCTGCCTCGACCCAGCAGCTGCATACCCAGGCAGATCCCCAGCACCGGCTGGGTACAGGCTTTGACCAGATCGATCAGGTCACGCTCTTCCAGCTGATTCATTGCCGCCTGCGCGGTGCCTACGCCGGGCAGAAACAGTTTATCGGCACGCAGCACCACATCGGGGTCGCGGCTTACTTCCGGGGTGTAGCCCAGACGTTCAATCGCCCATTTCACCGACGACAGGTTGGCGCAACCGGTATCCATGATCACCACGTTCATCACAGCACTCCCTTCGAGCTTGGCAGCGTATTGCCCTCAACGCGGATCGCCTGACGCAGCGTACGGCCAAAGGCTTTAAACAGGCTCTCGACGCGGTGATGGTCATTCTTGCCTTTGGTTTTAAGATGCAGGGTGCTCATCATGGCGTAGGAGAGCGAGCTGAAGAAGTGCTCGACCATCTCGGTGCTGAGGTCGCCCACGCGCTGATAGTTGAACTCCGCTTTGAACTCGATGTGCGGACGGCCGGAGATATCCAGCGCGCAGCGCGCCAGACATTCATCCATCGGCAGCACAAAGCCGAAACGGCCAATGCCTCGCTTGTCGCCCAGCGCCTTCAGCAGCGCTTCGCCCAGTGCCAGACCGGTATCTTCCACCGTGTGGTGATCGTCAATATAGAGATCGCCTTTCACTTCGATGTTCATGCGGAACCCGCCGTGTACGGCGATCTGGTCCAGCATGTGGTCGAAGAAACCCACGCCGGTATTAATCTTGCTGCCGCCTTCGCGATCCAGCCACAGTTCTACCCGCACCTGTGTCTCTTTGGTGTTGCGCTGCACCAGCGCATGGCGGTCACGCTGGGTCAGACGCTGCTGGATAGTCTGCCAGTTCTGGCCGTCAGCACCGTAGCGGATAGGCTGGATGCCCATGTTCTCTGCCAGCTGGACATCGGTCAGGCGATCGCCAATCACGTAGCTGTTGGCGGTATCCAGCGCGCCTTCGGCCAGCCAGGCTTCCACCATTCGGGTTTTCGGCTTGCGACAGTCGCAGTGATCGTCCGGCATGTGCGGGCAGATCAGCACATCGTCAAACGCAATGCCCTGCGAGGTCAGGATCTGCATCATCAGATTGTGCGGACCATCGAAATCGGCCTGCGGGAAACCCGGGGTGCCAAGACCATCCTGGTTAGTGATCATGACCAGGCGATAACCGGCGGCCTGCAGTGCCAGCAGCGCCGGGATAACATCTGGCTCAAACGCCAGCTTATCCATGCGGTCCACCTGATAATCTTCAGGCGGCTCAGAGATTAACGTACCGTCGCGGTCAATAAAAAGGGTCTTCTGGCTCATGCTTGCTCCACAGAAAAGGCTTGCAGCGCGGCGATCACTCGTTCGCACTCTTCACGCGTGCCGATGGAGATGCGCAGGCATCCCGACAGGCCCGGATTTTTGTTCTGATCACGCAGGATAATGCCCTGATCCCATAAAGTTTTGAAGACTTTTGGTGAATCGGTAAAGCGCGCCAGCACATAGTTGGTTTCACTGGAGAAAACCTGCTCAACGCAGGCCAGCTGAGCCAGTTCAGCCTGCAGCCAGCTACGGTTCTCATTCAGCTGTGCCACATGTTCACGCATCAGCGCAATTCCCTGGTCGCTCAGTGCCTGACCGGCGACATCGGCCACCGGTGTGGCCAGCGGGTAGGGCGCGATGACCTTCATCAGCAGGTCGATGACCGGCTTATTCGCCAGCGCAAAGCCGCAACGCAGACCAGCCAGCGCAAAGGCTTTAGAAAGCGTACGCAGGATCACCAGATGCGGATAATCCTTCAGCCAGCCGGTCAGGGTTGCCTGCGGGCAGAACTCAATGTAGGCTTCATCTGCGACTACCAGCGCTTTACCGGCGGTCATTGCCAGCAGCTGACGGATGTCGTCCTGATTGATCAGGTTGCCGGTCGGGTTGTTCGGGCTGCAGAGGTAAACCACTTTGACGCCATCCAGCTGCTCTGCAATGGCAGGCAGGTTCAGCTGCCAGTCGGTCAGGGCCGGGACGGTGCGGTATTCAATGCCGATGGTTTCGGCGCTGACGCTGTACATGCCATAGGTCGGTGGACAGAACAGAATCGCATCCTGACCCGGCTCACAGAAGGCACGCATGATCAGTTCGATGGCTTCATCTGCGCCACGGCTCACCAGCACCTGCTCCGGCGTTAAGCCTGCATAAGCCGCGTAGCGCTCAATCACCAGTTTAGGCTGACATTCCGGATAGCGGTTCAGCGTCTGCTGCGACAGCTCAAACGGCACCGGCAGCGGAAACTCGTTGGCATTGAGCCAGACATCTCCGTTGCCACCCAGACGACGCGCCGACATATAGGGCGTCAGGGCGCGCACATTGGCGCGCGCCAGCTGCTCAATATCCTGACTCATGCTTGCTCCTTCAGTGCGGCAACGCGCAGGGTGACGGCATTCTTATGGGCATCCAGCTGCTCGGCGGCGGCCAGGGTTTCAATGGTGGCGGCCAGGTTCAGGAAGCCCTGCGGCGTCAGCTCCTGCACCGTCATGCGTTTCTGGAAGTCGGCCAGGCCCAGGCTGGAACAGGTCGAGGTGTAACCGTAGGTCGGTAACACGTGATTGGTGCCAGAGGCGTAATCGCCCGCGGACTCCGGCGACCAGTCGCCTAAAAATACCGAACCGGCGCTGGTGATCGACTCCACCAGATCGCGCGGCTGGCGCGTTTGCAGAATCAGGTGCTCCGGGCCGTAGAGATTAGAGATCGCGACACACTGCTCAAGGTCACGCGCCACGATCAGGCGGCTGCTTTCCAGCGCCTGACGCGCTGTGGCAGCCCGCGGCAACTGCGCCAGCTGCTGCTCAACCGCGACCGCGACCGCCTCGGCCAGCTTTAATGAAGGCGTCAGCAGAATCACCTGCGAGTCGGGACCATGCTCTGCCTGTGAAAGCAAATCAGACGCGACAAACGCGGGCGTGGCGCCTTCATCCGCAATCACCAGCACTTCAGAAGGACCCGCTGGCATATCAATCGCCGCGCCATCGAGTCGCTGACTTACCTGACGTTTCGCTTCTGTCACCCAGGCGTTGCCCGGGCCAAAAATCTTATCCACGCGTGGCACGGTTTCGGTGCCGAAGGCCATCGCGGCGATGGCCTGCGCGCCGCCTACCTGGAACACCTCTTCTACGCCGCACAGCTGGGCGGCATACAGGATCTCATCGGCAATCGGCGGCGGCGAACAGAGCACCACGCGGCCACAGCCAGCGATACGGGCCGGGGTCGCCAGCATCAGCACGGTGGAGAAGAGCGGGGCGGAACCACCAGGAATATAGAGTCCGACCGATTTCACCGGACGGGTAATCTGCTGGCAGCGTACGCCTGGCTGGGTTTCCACATCCACCGGCGGCAGGATCTGCGCGTTGTGGAAGGTTTCGATATTGCCCACCGCGACGGCCATCGCCTGCTTCAGCTCGTCACTCAGACGTAAGCTGGCTTCTGCGATTTGCTGCGCGGTAACACGCAGGTTATCCACCTGCGCTTTGTCGAAGCGGGCGCTGAACTGGCGCAGGGCGTCATCACCGTTCAGCTTTACCTGCTCCAGTACATCGCGCACCGTCATCGTCACGTTTTCAGAGGCGGCGATAGCGGGACGTAACAGCAGCGCCTGCTGCTGTTCGGGGGTGCACTGCTGCCACTCAATCGGGGTAGAAAAGGCCATGGCTTACTCCATCATCTTCTCAATAGGCAGCACCAGAATCGAACTGGCACCCAGCGCTTTCAGTTTTTCCATAGTTTCCCAGAACAGGGTTTCGCTGCTGACCATGTGCATCGCCACGCGGCTGACATCGCCTGCCAGCGGCAGCACGGTCGGGCGCTCTGCGCCAGGCAGCAGGCTGATCACTTCTTCCAGACGCTCACTCGGCGCGTGCAGCATGATGTACTTCGATTCACGCGCTTTAATCACGCCCTGAATACGGGTCATCATTTTGTCGATCAGCTCCTGCTTGGCGGCAGGCATCTCGCCGTCACGCTGGATCAGCACCGCTTTTGAACGATAGATTACTTCAACTTCGCGCAGGCCATTGGCTTCCAGCGTAGCACCGGTAGAGACCAGGTCGCAGATGGCATCAGCCAGTCCGGCACGGGTCGCCACTTCTACGGAACCGTTCAGTAAACAGGTCTTAAAGCTGACGCCTTTTTTGTCGAGGTATTGTTTTAACAGGTGCGGATAGGAGGTGGCGATACGGGATTTATCCAGGCATTCCGGGCCGGTGTACTCGGCATCTGTCGCCATCGCCAGTGACAGACGGCAACCGCCGAAGTCGAGGCGGCGCAGCGTAAAGTAGCGCGGATCTTCACCCTGGGCACGGCGCGACAGCAGCTCTTCTTCCAGCACGTTCTCGCCGATGATGCCTAAATCGACCACACCATCCATCACCAGGCCAGGAATATCGTCATCGCGCACGCGCAGGATGTCGATCGGCATGTTCTCCGCAAACGCAATCAGGCGCTGTTGCTGAAGGTTGATTTTAACGCCGCAGCGCGCCAGCAGTTCGCGTGAATCATCACTTAAACGTCCAGATTTCTGCATAGCTATGCGTAAACGGGTGTTATCTAACATGGTTCCTGTCCTCTTAATTCGGTCCTGAATGTGTGGTTACGTCAGCCCATAAAAAAACCCCCGGAAGACGATCTTCCGGGGGTTCTCTTGCGTTCACACCACTGGAAGATCTTGAAAGTCTTCCAGCACCAATCGCCTGAAAGACTAGTCAGGATGATGGTGGTGATGATGGTTGAACTGAACGCGTGTCATAATAATCTCGTCGATGAATGAGTATTCATTTGTGGGGTTTAACCTAGCGAAGATGGCTGCGCTTGGCAACACTTTTTTAAACGGGCGGTTCGGAAAGCGCTGAAACAGGTTGTTCTGGTTTGCAATCCGGGGGCAAACTACGGTGAAGTCAGGGTTGATGTTTCACGTCAGGAGTCAAAATGAAGAAGGTCGCGATTGTGGGACTGGGCTGGTTAGGCATGCCGCTGGCCACGGCGTTAACGGCGCGAGGCTGGCAGGTCACCGGCAGCAAAACCACGCCAGACGGTGTAGACGCGGCACGCCGCTGCGGCATTGAGGCGTTCCAGCTGGAACTGACGCCGGAACTGCTCTGTGATGCTGCCGATATTGAGCCGCTATTCAACGTCGATGCGCTGATCGTTACACTGCCCGCCAGCCGCACTGCGGAAGGGGGCGAAGCCTATCTGCAGGCGGTGCAGAATGTGGTCGATACCGCGCTGGTTTATAAGGTACCGCGCATTATCTTTACCAGTTCCACCTCAGTCTATGGCAGCAGCGCCGGCGCTAAGCGGGAAAACAGCCCGCTGGACGCAGAAACGGTGGCCGGAAAGACGCTGGTTAAACTGGAGAACTGGCTGCACGATCTGCCAGGCACCAGCGTAGATATTGTGCGGCTGGCCGGTCTGGTCGGGCCAAAGCGCCATCCGGGACGCTTCCTCGCCGGCAAGCAGGATGTGGCCAATGGCTCGCAGGGCGTGAATCTGGTGCATCTGGATGATGTGGTGGAGGCGATCACGCTGCTACTGCAGTCACCCAAAGGGGGCCGGGTCTACAATCTGTGTGCCTCGAAACATCCCTCGCGTGACACCTTCTATCCTGCGGTCACGCACCAGCTTGGGCTGCAGCCGCCGCAGTTCGCACCCGAGGCGGAAAAGAATAGCGGCAAGCTGATTGATGGTTCCCGCATCTGTAGCGAACTCGGTTTTGAGTACCGCTATGACGACCCGATTAAAATGCCGCTGGAGTGATACGCGGCTGGCGCTGTTGCGGGGGCTGATTGCTCCCGCTCTGATATATAAGGGTTCTGCTCTTTTCATAGTTACAACATACTAAAGCAGTTTAAACTACAGGGCAGAATGTGCCCTGCTGAAAGACCTGTTTTCATCAGGCCAGACAGCCAGGTCTGGCCCTTAGCCTCACACCCCTAACCGATCCCTCAACGCATACCACACCGCGCCCATCGCCGTTAGCGGCACCTTAAATCGTCGCCCACCGGGAAACGGCAGGTGAGGCAGGCGGGCGAAGGCATCAAAACGCTCGGCGTCGCCGCGTAACACTTCGCTGATCAGCTTGCCGGAAAGATGCGTACTGGTTACGCCATGACCGCTGTCACCCTGCATAAAATAGACATTCTTCTCCAGTCGGCCAAACTGCGGCATGCGCGACAGCGTCAGGAGGAAATTGCCGCTCCAGCTGAAGTCCAGCTTCACGTTCTGCAACTGCGGGAAAGTGCGGCGCAGCTTGGGCCGGATCAACGCTTCAATATCGGCCGGTTCCCGTGCGCCATAAACCACGCCGCCGCCATAGAGCAGCCGGTTATCCGCGGTCAGACGGAAGTAATCCAGCAGATAGTTACAATCTTCCACACAGTAGTTGTTCGGCATCAGCGACAACGCCTGGTCGGTTGACAGCGGTTCGGTTGCCACAATCTGCGATCCGCACGGCATGCTTTTCCTGCTCAGTCGCGGTTCCAGCTGCGGGGCCAGATAGGCATTCCCGGCGAAGATCACAAAGGTCGCGCTGACCTCGCCCTGGGCGGTTTTTACCCGGTTTGGTGTGCCATAAACCACACTGGTCGCCGCGGACTGTTCATAGATGCGTCCGCCATGTCGACGGATCGCCTCCGCTTCCCCCAGCGCCAGGTTCAGCGGATGCAGATGGCCGCCGCGCCGATCCAGCAGCCCGCCAACGTAGCGTTCGGTGGCGACTTCACGGCGGATGGCTCGCTCATCCAGTAGTTCCAGATCATGATTCCCATACTGCTGCCATAACGCTTTCTGTTTTCGCAGATGCGCCATCTGACGTGCATTCAGGGCCGCAAAAACGCCGCCAGGCCGGTAATCGCAGTCGATCGCGTACCGCTTAATGCGATCGCGGATGATTTCAGCGCCTTCAAACATCATGCTGCCCAGTATACGGGCGCTCTCTTTACCGTAGCGCTGTTCAATCACATCCACGTCGCGGCTGTAGGAGTTCACCACCTGACCGCCGTTACGCCCGCTGGCACCAAAGCCGACCCGCGCCGCTTCCAGCACGACCACGTCATAGCCTACCTCGGTCAGATGCAGCGCCGCCGAAAGACCGGTGAAACCGCCACCAATAATGCAGACGTCACACTGAATGCTCTCCTGTAATGTCGGCCAGGGCGCATGCGGATTGGCGGTCGCTGCGTAATAACTCTCCACGTAATTCATAACAACCTCCGGAAGCGCCTAAAAGTTGGCTGGCGTATGGGCACTGACAATGCGGCAGGGGATTTCAGCACGGTTGGTGAAACTGTGTGGTAAGCCCGTATCAATGACGTAGCTCTCTCCGGCGGAGAGATGATAGTGCTCTCCGTTGATGACCAGCGTAATCTCTCCTTCCAGCAGTGTGCCGGTCTCTTCGCCCGGATGACGCAGCTTCTCGCCAGTGCTGGCACCCGGTTGATAAGTTTCCAGCAGCATGCCCAGCGTGCGCTGTGCACGGCCATTGTCGATAAGCTTCAGCGAAACCCCCTGACTGCCAATCTCCAGCAGGTCGCTGGCGCGGACAATGACCTTAGGTTCCGCATCCGGTTTGGGTTCCGAGAAGAACTCTGACAGCGAGAGCCCATAGACTTTCAGCAGCTTCTGCAGGGTGCTGACCGCCGGGCTGACCTTATCCTGCTCAATGGTGCTGATGGCGCTGTGGGTCAGTCCAGCCAGTTCGGCGACACGGCGTTGCGACAGCCCCAGTGTCTGCCGGATCTGCGCCAGCCGTCGTCCCGGCGCCAGCGTGGCATCACTCATTTTCTTTTTCCTTGTGATAACGAATGGCGGCCTGAATAAAGCCGCTGAAGAGCGCCTGTGATCCCGCTGTGTGTTCCGGCTGCCACTCGGGATGCCACTGCACCGCCAGGGCGAAGGGATGATGGCGCAGACTCACCGCCTCAATCAGGCCATCCGGCGCGCGCGCTTCAACGCGCAACTGCGGGCCCGGTTCGCGTACCCCCTGATGATGCAGTGAATTGACCGCCAGCGGACTGTTGCTGTCCAGCAGCGTCGCCAGCAGGCCGTCGGGTTCAATAGTGATTGGATGCACCTGAGCATACTGCTGCTCCAGCGGCAGCGTCTCATCTTCATGGTGACGCTGAAACGACGGCTGCCCGCTGAGCTCTCGCCACAGCGCGCCACCATTCGCCACCACCAGCTCCTGCAGCCCACGGCAGATCCCGAACATCGGCATCTTGTGGCTGGTGGCCCAGGTGATCAGCTGAAAGGCGAGATGGTCACGGCCCGGATCGGCATGCAGCTCTTCGCCCGCCTCGCCATAATGCCAGGGTTCGATATTGCTGGGGCTGCCGGTCAGCAGCAGGCCATCCAGAACAGCCATAGCGTTTTCTAATAGATGAGGCGCATTCATCAGGCTGTGGGGCAGGGCCAGCGGTACGCCACCCGCAAGGACAACTGCATCGGTATACTTATTGTGAACCGTCTGGCTCGGATGGCCGCCCAGATCCTTCTGGCACATCACGACGCCAATCAACGGCTTGTCAAAAATAATGCCCATCTCACGTCCTCGCATCGCTGTTCGAAATATCTACCGAAAGGGCACGTCTGGCGGTTAAGTGTGCAATATTTTTTCAATCTAGCAATCTGCTGTTTGTTCTTCAAACAGATTTGTTACATTTGCACACTTTTTATGTTGGCGCTATGTTAGTGGTGTGGCTGTTATTTTGAGCATTACGCAAACCTAATAGGGGCGGGTGAGATCATGACTAACCTGGTAGAAGTGGAAGACTTCACGCTTCACAGTGAAGAGAAACGAACCAGCGCGTTCCAGCTTGAGGTGAAAACCTGGCTGGAGCGCCATCCTGACACGCAGTATGTCGACATCCTGTTAAATGATTTAAATGGTGTGTTCCGCGGCAAGCGCATTCCGGTCTCTGCGCTGCCTAAGCTGGAAAAAGGGTGTTATTTCCCCGCCTCGGTGTTTGCCATGGATATCCTCGGCAACACAGTAGAAGAAGCGGGACTCGGCCAGTCACTGGGCGAACCCGATAATCTCTGCCTGCCCGTCACCGGTACTTTAGTTCCCTCCGCGTCTGACCCTCAGCACATTGCGCAACTGCTGTTAACCATGTGCAACCAAGATGGCACTCCCTTTGACGTTGAACCCCGAAATGTCCTTAACCGGCTGTGGCAACAGCTGCGTAACCGAGGTCTGTTTCCGGTGGTAGCGGTAGAGCTGGAGTTCTATCTGGTGGACAAAAAGCGCGATGCCGAAGGCTTTATCCAGCCGCCGTGTTCGCCCGGCAGTGATGAACGCAATATGCAGAGCCAGGTCTACTCGGTAGATAACCTCGATCATTTCGCCGATGTGCTGCGTGACATCGACGATCTGGCCCGTCAGCAGGGCATCCCGGCCGATGGCGCGCTGGCGGAAGCCTCGCCCGGACAGTTTGAAATTAACCTGCATCATACCCGCGACGTGCTGCGGGCCTGTGACCATGCGGTGCAGCTGAAACGCCTGATTCGTCAGGTGGCAGAAAACCACGGTATGACCGCCACGTTTATGGCGAAGCCCTATGAGGAGTATGCGGGCAGCGGCATGCATGTGCATATCAGCATGCTGGATGCCGCCGATCATAACGCCTTCGCCTGCGATGACGGCAGTGATTCGCCGCTGATGAAACGGGCGCTGGCCGGGATGATCGATCTGATGCCCGCCTCAATGGCGCTGCTGGCACCCAATGTGAATGCCTATCGCCGTTTTGTTCCGGACGCCTATGTGCCGTTGCAGGCATCGTGGGGCCATAACAACCGGACCGTTGCGCTGCGGGTGCCGTGCGGGGATATCGACAATCATCGTATTGAGTACCGGGTTGCGGGTGCGGATGCTAATCCCTACCTGGTGGTGTCGGCGATCCTTGCCGGGATGCTGCATGGGCTGGATACCCAGTTGCCGTTGCCGCATCCGGTTACCGGCAACGGTCACCATGCCGAGGGTCTGGCACTGCCGATCCGCCAGAGCGATGCGCTGTATGAGTTTGACAACAGCTATCCGCTGCAGAAGTTACTGGGCGAACGCTTTGCCAGTGTCTGGCACAGCTGTAAGCATCATGAACTGATGCAGTTTGAACGGCTGATTACGTCTACCGAGATCGACTGGATGCTGAAAAATGCCTGACAGGTTTTTTTACCTGTCATCTGACGCGCTTTTTTTTGCATAAGATGCCCCGATGGCTTGTATTCCTGCCACGGGTTAGGGCAGAATACGCGGCCTGCAAAATCAGATGATAACCGACGCTAACCGCGCCGGTTATTTTTTTGCATCCAGTTTTATTAGAGCGTTTTTTGCTGACTTAACCGAGGCCGGGCACGCACCCGGATAGATAAACACTGAAAACACGCATAAGCGTGAGATTGAGGATGACAAAGATGGGGATGTTTTACACTCTGCCAGCCAACGCTGGTACGCGTTTTCGTGATGACTACGGCGCCGCGTTAACCGCTAACCTTACTCCCTGTCGCTTAATGCGCAGTTGCCCTGTGACCCAGCCCAGCCAGGTTGTCGCACATGGGGGACTGAAGCATGTCGCTTAATACCTCCGCCGCACCGCAGCGTGCGCAACTCAAAAAAACACTCACGTTACTTCCGGTCGTCATGATGGGCTTAGCCTACATGCAGCCTATGACCCTGTTCGATACCTTTGGCATCGTTTCCGGGCTGACCGAAGGTCACGTCGCCACCGCTTATGCTTTCGCGCTGATTGCGATTCTGTTCACTGCCGTGAGTTACGGTAAGCTGGTACGCCGCTTCCCCTCTGCGGGCTCCGCTTATACCTACGCTCAGAAGGCGATCAGTCCGCACGTCGGCTTTATGGTCGGCTGGTCATCACTGCTGGACTACCTGTTCATGCCGATGATCAACATCCTGCTGGCTAAAAACTATTTCGAATCGCTGGTGCCGGGCATCCCGTCGTGGATTTTTGTGGTGTTGCTGGTCGGGTTTATGACGCTCTCTAACCTCAAGGGCATCAAAACCGTCGCCAACTTCAACAGTGTGATTGTGGTGCTGCAGGTGGTTGTCATGGTCGGGATTACCGCGATGGTAATCTACGGTGTGGCAAGCGGCGTGGGTTCCGGCACGCTGGTGAGCAGCCGTCCATTCTGGTCTGAGAATGCGCATGTGGTGCCGATGATTACCGGTGCGACGATACTCTGCTTCTCGTTCCTCGGCTTTGATGGCATCAGTTCGCTGTCCGAAGAGACCAAAGATGCAGAACGCACCATTCCGCGCGCTATTTTCCTGACCGCGCTGATTGGTGGTGTGATCTTTATCGCGGCATCTTACTTCCTGCAGCTCTACTTCCCGGACATCACACGCTTCCAGCATCCGGACTCATCGCAGCCTGAAATCATGCTGTTCGTGGCCGGTAAAGCGTTGCAGGTCGGCATCCTGATCTTCTCGGTGGTCACGGTGCTGGCATCCGGTATGGCGGCGCACGCTGGCGTCTCGCGTCTGATGTATGTGATGGGCCGTGATGGTGTGTTCCCGGAGCGTTTCTTCGGTTACATCCATCCGAAATGGCGTACTCCGTCGCTCAACGTGCTGCTGGTGGGTGCGATTGCACTGATGGCGATTAACTTCGACCTGGTGACCGCAACCGCGCTGATTAACTTTGGTGCGCTGGTGGCGTTTACCTTCGTTAACCTGTCGGTGATTGCGCAGTTCTGGGTCCGTGAGAAGCGTAACCGCACGCTGAAAGATCACGTTCAGTATCTGCTGCTGCCGCTGCTTGGCGCGCTGACGGTGGGTGCGCTGTGGGTGAACCTGGAAGAGAGTTCTATGGAGCTGGGCCTGATCTGGGCCGCCATCGGGATTATCTACCTGGCGTTCGTAACCCGCAGCTTCCGTAATCCGGTGCCGCAGTTCAGCGAAGAAGTTTAATTACGCTCACGTTGCCGCCTTCCCGGTCTCAGGGAAGGCGGCGACAGCTTAACCAGCCAGTATCAGTTCACAGCTTCCCGCACTTAACAACTCCCGCGCCGACTCACTCAGATGCGTATCTGTCACTACCCGATCAAAGCTCTCCAGAGGTAAAGCCAGAAACGTCGCGATCCTGTTGTACTTCGAACTGTCACTCAGCAATACCCGCTTACTGCTCACCTCACTCACCGCCTGCTTCACCATCACTTTATCTTCATCCGGCGTAAACAAGCCACGCGGCCCCCAGCAGGAGGCGGAAATAAAGGCAATATCAATGGCCAGATGACGCAGGCTGCGTGCCGCCGACTCGCCGACACAGGAGCGGTTCTCCCGGCATACGGTGCCGCCCGTGTGAATAACCCGGCACTGACTGGCCTCCATCAGCAGATTCGCCACCATAAAATCATTGGTCACCACCAGCAAATCATCGCGATCCACCACTTCTCTTGCCAGCGCTAACGTTGTCGTGCCGGCATCCAAGTAGATGCAGCTGTTACGTGGGATCTGTCGGGCGGCGGTGCGACCAATTGCGCGCTTCTCCTCATTGTAGAGGGCGCTTTTCGTCAGATGTGACGGCTCAGCCGCCAGCCGGTCGGCTGAGCGCACGCCGCCGGAGACCGACAGCACGGCCCCTTGCTCCTCCAGTTTCTGCACATCACGGCGTATGGTCATGTGTGACACACCCAGCCGTTCAGTGAGTTCTGCAATGCTCACCACGCCACGATCGGCCACCAGCGCAAGAATCTGTTGATGACGTTCAACCGGAATCATATCGGCTCCCTGATGATTACCATTTTTTCACATTATAAAGGATCTGCCGGTTAACCAGAACAAATAATAACAGCGGCAATCCCGGCAACGACGGCGGTAACTGCACTGCGGCAGGGCCGGTGCTGCCAATCTGGTAATGTTAAAAATTGTTCTGGTTCACATCTGGAATGTTTTTTTGTGAGCGGAAACACATTTTTGCCGACAGTAAACTGGCAGGATTAACAGTAACAAACAAATAATCACTTAAATTAACAGTGGAGGCGTATCGTGCCAGCTGAAAATATCTGCGTTATCGGGTTAGGTTCCATGGGCATGGGTGCCGCGAAATCCTGCCTGCGTGCCGGCCTCAATACCTGGGGTGTCGATTTGAATCCCGCCGCGCTTGAGAACTTACGCCAGGCCGGCGCGCGTGATGCGCAGCCTTCAGCATCCGCCTTTGCAGACCAGCTTGATGCCGTTTTGCTTCTGGTGGTAAATGCGCAGCAGGTTAACGCCATTCTGTTCGGTGAAGAGGGCCTGGCCGCAAAACTGCGTCCCGGCACCGTGGTCATGGTCTCATCCACATTGTCCGCCCGGGATGCGCAGCAGATTGAACAACAGCTGGCGCAATATCAACTGCTGATGCTGGATGCACCCGTCTCCGGCGGTGCCGCTAAAGCGGCCAGCGGTGAGATGACGGTGATGGCGTCCGGCAGTGAAGCGGCTTTTACGCAACTGCAATCTGTACTGGATGCCGTGGCAGCCAAAGTGTATCGCGTGGGCAGTGAGATCGGCCTCGGATCAACCGTCAAAATTATCCATCAGCTGCTGGCGGGTGTTCACATCGCGGTCGGGGCAGAAGCGATGGCGCTGGCGGCGCGTGCCGGCATCCCGCTGGAAACCATGTATGAAGTGGTCACCAACGCCGCAGGCAATTCATGGATGTTCGAAAACCGCATGCGGCATGTGGTGGACGGCGACTATAGCCCGAAATCGGCGGTCGATATCTTTGTGAAAGATCTCAACCTGGTGGCCGATACCGCGAAATCCCTGCACTTCCCGCTGCCGCTGGCCTCAACCGCCCTCAATATGTTCACCGAAGCCAGCAACGCCGGTTACGGCCGGGAAGATGACAGTGCAGTGATTAAAATCTTCAGCGGCATCACGCTGCCGCAGGCAGAGGAGAAAATCTGATGCGGCTTGGCGTGATAGCGGACGATTTTACCGGTGCGACTGACATCGCCAGTTTTCTGGTGCAGAACGGGCTGACCACTATTCAGTTCAACGGCATTCCTGACAGCGAGGAAATCACAGAGGCGCAGGCGATTGTGGTCAGCCTGAAGAGCCGCTCCTGTCCGGCAGACCAGGCGGTTGCTCAGTCATTGGCTGCGCTGGCCTGGCTGCAGACGCAGGGCTGTGAGCGTTTCTACTTCAAATATTGTTCCACCTTCGACAGCACCGCGCAGGGCAATATCGGTCCGGTAACCGACGCTCTGCTGCAGGCGCTGGGTGAAACGCAGACGGTAATCTGTCCGGCGCTGCCAGTGAATGGCCGCACCGTTTATCAGGGCTACCTGTTTGTCGGCGATCAGCTGCTGTCAGATTCCGGTATGCGGCATCATCCCGTCACACCGATGCACGACAGCAACCTGCTGCGGCTGATGACATCACAGGCGACGGGCAAAGCCGGGCTGATCGCTGCGGCACAGGTCGATCAGGGCGCTGAGTCAGTACGGCAGGCGCTGGGTCAGCTGGCGGTGCAGGGGATCAACTACGTCGTAACTGACGTCCTGCATCAGGAACATCTGTTGACCCTGGGCGAAGCACTGAGCGATCTGCGCCTGTTCACCGGCGGTTCCGGGCTGGCCATCGGTCTGGCACGGCAGTGGGCGACGGCTCAGAGTGATGCAAAAGCGGAGCAGGCAGGCCGTCCGCAGGGCGATCGCGCCGTGGTGCTTTCCGGCTCCTGTTCTCAGATGACCAATCGTCAGGTCGCCGCGTACCGCCAGTTGGCACCGGCCTGCGAAGTTGAGACTGAACGCTGCCTGGAAGATGCCGGGGCTTATGCCAGACAGTTATGCGACTGGGTGGAAGCGAACAGCGATCAGACGCTGGCACCCCTGCTGTTTGCCACCGCTGACGCGCAACAATTGCAGGCGATTCAACAGCGTTATGGTGCTCAGCGCAGCAGCGAAGCGGTTGAGCAACTGTTTGCTGCCGTCACCCGCGAGCTGAAACGGCGCGGATGGCAGCGCTTTATCGTGGCGGGTGGCGAAACCTCCGGCGTGGTCGCGCAGAGCCTGGGTGTGACGGCCTTTCATATCGGCCCGACGATTTCGCCCGGCGTGCCCTGGGTGCGCGACATTCATCAGCCGCTCTCTCTGGCACTGAAGTCGGGCAATTTTGGCGATGAAGATTTCTTCCGCCGCGCGCAAACGGAGTTTACTGATGTCTGAATCTTTCTCTTTAACGGAACAGCAGGCGCGTGACGAGATGGTGCGTCTTGGCGCTTCGTTCTTTCAGCGCGGCTATGCCACCGGCTCGGCGGGCAACCTCTCAATGTTGCTGGAGGATGGCAATCTGCTGGCGACACCCACCGGTTCATGCCTGGGTGAATTACAGGGTGACCGGCTGGCAAAAGTCACGCCTGACGGCGAATGGATCTCAGGCGATAAACCCTCCAAAGAGATTGCGTTTCACCGCGCGCTCTATCTGAATAATCCCGACTGCAGGGCGGTGGTGCATCTGCATAGCCACTACCTGACGGCGCTCTCCTGTTTACAGGGGCTGGACACGGACAACTGCATCCGTCCGTTTACCCCCTATGTGGTGATGCGTGTCGGTGATGTGCCGGTTGTGCCTTACTACAAGCCGGGTGATGGGCGACTGGCCGAGGATCTCGCGGCGCTGGCTCCACGTTACCGTGCCTTCCTGCTGGCGAATCATGGCCCGGTAGTAGTGGGGAAATCGTTGCAGGAAGCGGCAGACAACACTGAAGAGCTGGAGGAGACCGCCCGGCTGATCTTTACCCTGGGCGACCGTCCGATCCGTTATCTCAATGATGCCGAAGTGGCAGAATTAAGGAGCCGATAATGCCGAAGTTTGCTGCTAACCTTTCGACGCAATTTACTGAATTGCCGTTTGCTGAACGCTTCGCTGCAGCGGCGAAAGCCGGTTTCACCGCCGTCGAATTTCTGTTTCCTTATGACTATCCCGCCACGCAGATCAAGCAGTGGCTTGATGATAACCAGCTGCAACTGGTGCTGTTCAATACCGCACCCGGCAACGTCGCAGTGGGTGAGTGGGGCGTTTCGGCCATCCCCGGACGTGAAGCAGAAGCAAAGGCGGATATCGATCGCGCCCTGAGCTATGCGCTGGCGCTGAACTGCCCGCAGGTGCACATCATGGCGGCGACGGTGCCGCCCGACGCTGACCGTCAGTGCTACGTTGAGACCTTTATCAGCAATATGCGTTATGCGGCTGAGCGCTTTGCGCCGCACGGCATCATCCTGCTGATTGAGGCGCTGAATCCCACAACCAAACCCAACTATCTTTATGCCAGCCAGTATCAGACGCTGGAGATGGTCGAACAGATCGATCGACCCAATGTCTTCACTCAGCTCGACCTGTTCCATGCGCAACGGGTGGATGGCAACCTCAGCCATTTGATTCGCCACTATGCCGGACGCTATCGGCACGTGCAGATTGCTTCGGCACCGGATCGTCATGAACCGGATGAGGGTGAAATCAACTACCCCTATCTTTACTCACTGCTGGATGAGGTCGGCTATTCCGGCTGGGTGGGCTGCGAATATATCCCGCGCGGCAGCACTACTGCGGGCCTTGGCTGGTTTGCGCCCTGGGCGAGAAAAACCTGATTTAACGGGCTAAAAAAACCGGTGTTTCGGCACCGGTTGAGATTTTTTCGTCCTTTTTCTGACCCTGCACCTGTTTATTCTGTACGCCGATAACCTAAAAAATATAACAATTTCTGAGGTTTACTATGTCCACCGCACTGCTGTTAGCCATAGCGACCGCCAGCATCGTGATCCTGCTGCTGCTGGTCATCAAAGCCAAAGTTCATCCCTTTGTCGCCCTGTTAATTGTCAGTCTGCTGGTGGCCATCGCCACCGGCATTCCGGCTGAAAAAATCATGGAGACGATTATCACCGGGATGGGCGGCCTGCTTGGTCACATCACCATCATCATCGTGCTTGGTGCCATGCTCGGGGCGATCATTGAAGCCTCGGGCGGTGCCGAGTCGCTGGCGCAGCGTTTCAGTAAAACGCTGGGGCTGAAGCGTACCGTTGCGGCATTGACCATGGCGGCCTTTATCCTTGGCATCCCGGTATTTTTTGAAGTCGGCTTTATCATTGTTATTCCGCTGATTTATGGCTTTACCAAAGTGGCGCGGGTCTCGCCACTGAAGTTTGGCCTGCCGATGGCGGGTGTGATGCTGACGGTACATGTGGCATTGCCGACCCATCCGGGCGCAGCGGCGGCAGCCGGGATCCTGCACACCGACATGGGATGGCTGATGATACTGGGGATCGCGATTTCCGTGCCGGTCGGGATCATCGGCTACTACGTAGCGAAATTCATGAACCGTCGCCACTACCCCCTGTCGGTGGAGGTGCTGGAACAGTTGCAGATGGCGAAGCCGGAAGGGCAGGAAAAGAAGAATGAACCGGCACCACCCGGTGCGCTCACCATCAGCGGCCTGATTGTGGTCCCGATTGTATTGATCGTGCTGGGAACTCTGTCACACACACTGCTGGCTGAAGGGAGTCTGCTGCGTAGTGTGATGACCGTGATCGGCACACCGCCGATTGCCCTGCTGATTGCCTTAGGGCTGGCGGCCTGGCTGCTGGGCGTACGGCGTGGCTGGAGCAAAGATAAGCTGGAAGATCTGACCGGCCGGGCCATTCCCACCTCAGCCAGCGTGATTCTGGTGGCCGGGGCCGGTGGTGCATTCGGCAAAGTGCTGGTGGAGTCGGGCGTGGGTAAAGCGCTGGCGGTCACGCTTGAAACGCTGCATCTGCCGCTGGTGCCAGCGGCATTTATCCTGTCGCTGGCGCTGCGTGCATCACAGGGTTCCGCCACGGTGGCGATCCTGACCACCAGCGGGCTGCTGACGCAGGCGGTGACCGGCGTGACGGATATGCAACGGGTACTGGTCACCCTGGCGGCCTGTTTTGGCGGTCTGGGATTGTCGCATGTCAATGATGCAGGATTCTGGGTGGTGACCCGTTATCTGGGACTTTCGGTGGCCGACGGTTTACGCACCTGGACGGTGCTGACAACGCTAATGGGGCTGAGTGGTTTTGCGCTGACCTGGCTGGCGTGGACCGTGCTCTGATTAAGCAGCATCAGAAAGTCTGACCCGGCAGGGGATACCGGGTCAGACTCTTAGTGCTTCAGGAAACCAACTCCTGCGCATAGAGATAGAGCGCTTTAAGCTGCCCAACCTTTTCTGCATCCGCTTCATGCAGATTCGCCAGAGCTTCCAGTTCCTGCATAAACGCCTGCACCCGATCGGCATTAAGCACGTCACGACGGTGCTGCAACCAGCGTTGCTGCTCGGCATCGTCCAGCGTGCCGGGGAAGTTACGCGCCCGATAGCGGAACAGCAGTTTCGCTACCCGTGCACTCTCAAAGCTCAGGTCCAGCGCAGGCAGATTCGCGGGCGCGGTCTGGCGGATAATATTCATCCCCGCCCGGTCGGCATCACTGAAGAAGCCATCATAGAGTTGTGTGTCCACATCATCTGACGGCGTAAACGGCTCAGCTTCGGCAAACAGCGTAACCAGTTTTTCCCGCACCTCGGGCTGCTGACGCAGCAGCGCCAGATTCGCCAGGCAGTGCTGACGATCAATATTCAGCCGGGCCGCATCTTCCGGCCGCAGCGTACTGGCAGGCGCCAGCACCGGACACTTATTGATATGCACCAGTTTGACCGGCACCGCAGGCAGATCGCCGAGATCGTTTTTCGGCGTGTAAAGACGCTCACGCAGCGTGTCGGCATCCAGTTGCAGCAGCGGTGACATGTCGCCCGCCAGATCCACCACAATCAGCGCATTGCGGTTATCGGGATGCCAGGCCAGCGGTACGATCCAACTGGTGTTACCGCGCGCGGCACCGAACATGCCGGAGACATGAACCAGCGGTTTCATCTGCGGGATATCAATCAGGTTCATCAGCTTGTTTTTGTTACGATGGGTAAACAAAAACTCAAACAGTTTTGGCTGCTTCTCCTTCACCAGCTTCGCCATCGCCAGCGTGGCGTAAACGTCGGACATTGCATCGTGCGCATTTTCATGGGACACGCCGTTCGCTTTGGTCAGATGCTCCAGCCGGAAGCTGGGAAAACCTTCTTCATTCTCCGGCCAGTTGATCCCTTCTGGCCGTAACGCGTAGCAGGCACGCATCACGTCGAGCAGGTCCCAGCGAGAGTTGCCGTTTTGCCAGGCCCAGCCATAGGGATCGTAAAAGTTGCGATAGAAGATATTGCGCGTCACTTCATCATCGAAACGCACGTTGTTGTAACCCACCACACAGGTTTGCTCCGTGGTGAACAACGCGTGGATGCGTTCAGCGAACTCAGCTTCGATCACGCCGCGACTCATCGCTATCTGCGGGGTAATGCCGGTGATCATCACCGCTTCGGGCTGTGGCAGATAGTCATCAGGCGGACGGCAGTAGAACACTTCGGGTTCGCCGACCGGATTAAACTCACTGTCGGTGCGCAGGCCGGCAAACTGGGCTGGCCGGTCACGAGAGGGGCTGGTGCCGAAGGTCTCGTAATCGTGGAAGAGGAAAGTGGGCTGTACGCGGTCGTTATTCAAATTTCATATCCGTTCATTGCGTTCACTAAACTGATGAACAGAAAGTCATCAGGCTTCCCGTTCGCTGGATGCCTTTCTTCATCGGCGCCTGGCTGCTGGTGCGAGAGCGGTGCCTTTGCCGGGCAAGGTCATGCAGGCTCAGGCTTCACTTACTACATGGTAAACCATAATCCCACTGGCCTGAAGTTTCGGATGGTAGCGGGGGGCGTAGTATCTGACTGAGCGGTCAGGGGCAAGGAGTAAAGCGGACTTTTTACCTCTCAGGCTGTAGCTCGCTCATTCCATGAGTCACGATAGATAATATTCCCTTCGACATATTTCCAGGTTATTGCTGCATAGCGTAATTCCGGTGTTTCCAGATGCGTGCTGCTCATGCCGCTGGGTGCAAGGCAGGGCGATACCGTAGTGACCTTAACGTTTTCCAGGATGATATTGAAATATTCGGTCTCATTTCCTGCATCAATTAGCCGTTACCTCCCCCCTGCAGGCATCAGCCATACCCGTCGCAGTTCATACTTTTTTTCAATTTATTCAAACCTTCACAACGCTTTTGCCGTAAAACGTGCGGCTGTTTCCGTTTCGTTTTAGAAATTTTCTCTCCCGTGCAATTAAGGATGAAGTGTTGAAAAGGCGTCTGCTGTTCACCGTTACCGCTACTGTTTTTTGGGCCTCGCTGGCGCAGGCTGATGCGATTCCCTTTCCTGTGACGCCTCCGGCGATTGATGCGGCTTCCTGGGTGCTGATGGATGCCACCACAGGACAGGTTCTGACCGCTGGCAATCCCGATGAACGCCGTAATCCCGCCAGCCTGACCAAACTGATGACCGGTTACGTGGTTGATCGCGCCATTGACCAGAAGAAAATCAGCCGTGACGACATGGTTACGGTCGGAAAAGATGCCTGGGCGGCGGGTAATCCGGTGTTCAAAGGCTCCTCGCTGATGTTCCTGAAGCCAGGCGATAAGCTGAGCGTCCGGGATTTAAGCCGTGGCGTCATCATCGACTCCGGTAACGACGCCTGCGTTGCCCTGGCTGATTATGTGGCGGGCAGCGAAGCGAACTTCGTCGGCATGATGAATCACTACGTTGAGAAGCTCGGCCTGCAGAATACCCATTTTGAAACGGTTCATGGTCTGGATGCCCCGGGGCAGTTCTCCAGCGCGCTGGATATGGCGAAACTGTCACGCGCCATTATTGATGGTGAGCCTGACTTTTACGCCATGTACAGTGAGAAGACCCTGACCTGGAACGGTATTACCCAGAACAACCGTAATGGCCTGTTGTGGGATAATAATCTCCACGTTGATGGGCTGAAAACCGGTCACACGGAGACCGCGGGCTTTAACATCATCGCCTCGAATGTGGTGGGCAAGCATCGCCTGATCGCCGTCGTCATGGGCGGTAAAAGCCCGAAAGGCCGCGAAGAGCAGGCGCGTAAACTGCTGGTCTGGGGACAGAACACCTTTGATACCGTTCAGCTGTTCCATGCCGGTAAGAAGATTGGCAGCGAAAACGTCTGGTATGGCAATCCTCATCAGGTGGATGTGGGTACCGCAGAAGATGTTTATCTGTCACTGCCGCGCAGTGAAGTGCAGAACGTGAAGGCGAAGTATGTTATCGATCGCAAAGATCTGGAAGCCCCGCTGAAAGCCAACGAAGTCATTGGTGAAATTCAGGTGATGGATAAAGATCAGCAGATTGCCCACTATCCGCTGGTGGCGCTGAGTGCGGTTGAACCCGCAGGTGTGATTACCCGCCTGACGGATTATCTCAGGCAGAAGTTCTGATTAGCCGATTGTCAGCACTAAAACGGGTAGCCTGCGGGCTGCCCGTTTTTACTTGCACGCTGGCTGCTCTGAGCGTGTTACTGAGAGCCGATAAAGGTTAAAAAATCGCATTAAGTTGTTTTTAACTACCGGGAAAGTATGTGAGGCGGATGTTGATAATTGTAAGCGAACGTCAAAACTGTTTTAAATATCCGGCCCGCGCTAAGCCTGAGCCGCGTTCAGCGTTAAGATAGCCACACCATGTTCCCGCAACCGGAAAGTCATTTTGCGTCCCGATAAGCCCATATCAAAACTGGAGTTCTGGTTTTATCGCCATTATCGCTCCGTCCACGGTGTGCGTATTGCCATCGCCTTTTTGCTCTGCTTTATCTTTGTGCGGGCGACCGATATCCCTGAAGGCACCTGGCCGCTGATTACGCTGGTGGTGGTGATGGGGCCCATCTCCACCTGGGGGAATGTCTTTCCGCGCGCACTGCAGCGCATCAGCGGCACGGTCGCCGGGTCAATATCCGGTCTGATCGCCCTGAAACTGGAGCTGATTTCGATGCCGATGATGCTGGCCTGGTGCGGCATCATCATGATGATCAGCGGCTACCTGACGCTGGGCAAACATCCCTACATGGCGTTGTTGATCGGGATTACGCTGAGCGTGGTCGTGGGCGCACCAACCGGCGATTTCACGATGGCACTGTGGCGCGGCGGTGATGTGATTCTGGGCTCGCTGATGGCGCTGCTGTTTACCGCTATCTGGGCGCAGCGTGCCTATACACACTGGCGCATTCAGCTCTCCGACGCGCTGGCGGAAATGGCAAAAATCTATCACGCCGGTTTCTCACCCAACCTGGTTGAAAAGCCACGCCTGAACAAGCCGCTGGGCAAATTGCTGAGCAGCGTGATCAAAATGCGGGCGCTGCTGGAGCCGTCAAGCAAAGAGACGCGCATTCCAAAATCGGTGCTTGAAGCGATCCAGACCATCAACCGTAATATGGTTTACACCATTGAGATGCAGATTAATGCCTGGTGGGCATCGCGCGAGAGCCATCTGATTATGCTTAACGCGCCTGCATTGCGCCGCACCCAGCAGATGACTGAGAACACGCTGCGGGCGCTGTCGGTCATGGCGATTGAAGGGGAAACGGAAGAGGTGGTGGCTAACAGTCACGAGCTGACCGAAATCAGTGGCGAACTGCGGCGACTGATCGCGGAAGCGGGCAGCGAAGGTCTGGAGGAGACGCCGATCTACGGCTACGTCTGGCTGACACTGGAACTGGCAAAACAGCTGGAACGGATGACCGACCTGATGCGGATGGCGCTGCGCAAATAATCACCTCAGACAATGACTTAATGTGAAACAGGGTTTCTTTGCGCTAAGATAAGAGCCAGTCTGAATTTAGCTGTGAAAATTGCTTACCTGGCGGGCTAGCCGCTAAGCTGATCGTTTTGACTCTCTCCCTGCGTCAGCAGGCTCAAAGAAAGGTGCCATCATGGAAAATGCCAAGCAATCATTTCAGGACGTACTGGAGTTCGTGCGTATGTTCCGCCGCAAAAACAAACTGCAGCGTGAAATTGTCGACAACGAGAAGAAAATTCGCGACAACCAGAAGCGCGTACTGCTGCTCGACAACCTGAGCGAATATATCAAACCGGGCATGAGCGTTGAGGCTATTCAGGAAATCATCGCCAGCATGCGTGTGGATTATGAAGATCGCGTGGATGAGTACATCATCAAAAACGCCGACCTGTCTAAAGAGCGTCGCGAGCTGTCGAAAAAGATCAAAGCGATGGGCGTGGGCGAACACCCGAAAGCGTAAGGGCAGACAGCAGCGCGCAAGCGCCAGACGTCCTATGCAAACCCGCATCCACTCCGGTGGGGCGGGTTTTTTATTGCCTGCGTCAGCGCAGGGTTATTTTCCCGCCAGCCTGCGGGCGATCACCTGTAACTGCTGTGACAGCGCCACTAAATTGACCCGCTCATCAGCAGGCGGGGCGGTGGTCTCCCGGATCACCAGCGTGGTTTCCAGCGCGTTGTCTGACGCCTCTGCTCCCTGAAGCCGGGCCAGCATCCGCTCGACGCTCTGCGCGCCGAGAAATTGCAAATCCTGCCGCACCGTGGTCAGCGACGGCTGATACCACGCACTCTCGGCGGTGTCATCATATCCAATCACCGATATCTCGCCAGGAATGGCTACGCCATACTGATGCAGCGCCCGCATCGCACCCAACGCCATCTGATCGTTCGCCACCAGCAGCGCCTGCGGCAGATCGTCGGGAAGCTGCGCCAGCAGCGCCTGATAACCCGACTGCGCGCTCCAGTCGCCGCGCAGAGAACAGTGCGGTGTCAGCTGATGATCGGCCAGCGCCTGACGCCATGCATTTTCACGCTGACGGGCCGAGACCGAGCGCAGCGGCCCATTTAACAAACCAATATGACGATGACCCAGCGCCACCAGATGTTCAACGGCGGCACGGGCGCCAGACTCATTCGGGTACTGACACTGCGCTACCGCCGCCTGGGGTTCGACATCCAGAAACAGCACCGGTTTGCTGCCGCAGAGCAACTGGATCTGTTGCGCCTCATCTGCCTCCAGCGGCAGGTTGATCAGCAGTCCATCGACCCGCTGTGCCAGCAGTTCATTCACCGTTGCTGCTGCATCGTTACCACTGTCCATGGCGATCACCAGATGATAACCCGCCCCGGCGGCGCGCTGCTGGATCGCCGAGGCGATCTGCGCAGGAGCCATCAGGGCCAGGTCGCTGGTGGCCAGACCCAGCATACGCGTCGCCTTACCGGCCAGCTGCTGCGCCACACGATTGGGCACATAATTGAGCTGCAGCATCGCCGCCTCAACCCTTTCCCGCGTGCGGGCTGACACCTGTTCAGAACGATTTAAAACACGTGAAACGGTTTGATATGAGACGCCGGCAAGTTGAGCGACATCATCGAGGGTCACGGAGCGGGAAGTCATTGAACTCTCCAAAAGATGAAGCGACGAGTGTAGCAAATTTTCCTGCTGCACTGCTGCTGCACACCACACTTTCACGACCACAAAAACCGGGTCCGTTGCGGCACCCGGTCACGGTATCTGGCAGGGCCATTAACGCTGCTGCAGATAGACCTGAAGGTTCACATCCACCGCGTTAAGCAGGGGCGTGGCGAGACTATGGCGTTTCGCCCGCAGCAGCAGGTCACCTATCACCTGATCGGCTTCGATATCAAAGCCCTGGGTTAAATCGCGGTACATTGAGGAGGTCATCGGGGTGGCCGGATCGCTTAACAGCTCAAGAATGCGGGCAGTGGCCGCCGGACGCGTCTGATAGCCTTCGGCAGTAATGACTGACAGAATCTCCGAGAAAACACCATGTAACAGCGCTTCGCCGCCGCGCGAGGTGAGTATCTGTTGGGTATTTCCGCGCGCCAGGCAGCAAACCGCGCCGAGCGTGCTCAGCAGCAGCCACTTCTCCCACAGCTCATCCATGATGTTATCGCTGAATCGGGTATCGACCTGACAGTCACGCAGCGCCGCATCAACCCGCTGCAGTCGCGCATCGTTGTTACCATCCAGCGCGCCATAATAGAGCTGATGCAGCGGCGTCATCTGGATTACTTCGCCATTGTCACCCAGCGTCGCGTTGATTTTGCACAGGCCGCCAATCACCTTATCTTCGCCGAAACGCTGTTGCAGCGTTGCGATGTGCCGCAATCCGTTCAGAATCGGCATGATCAGCGTTTCCGGACCCACTGCAGGTGCAATATCCTCCATCACCTGATCAAGGGCAAAGCTCTTCACCGTCACGATAATCAGATCATAGTGGCCCGTCAGGCTGCTCGCCTGGGCTAGCTGCGGCTTTAGCGTTTCAGTGCCCTGCGGCGTCTGCAACACCAGACCGCTGGCCTGAAGCTGCTGATAACGCCGTTCACGGACCAGAAAAGTCACGTCCTGGCCCGCCTGAGCCAGCCGTGCACCAAAATATCCACCGGTCGCGCCGGCGCCTGCCATCAGAATGCGCATCCCACTCTCCCTCTACTGAAAACCTCTACCTTAGAACGCCGTGACCGGGCTTACCAGTCTTAGCCTCGGTCAGAGCGCATCGGGGAGCATGAAATGAGAGGCCGGGAAAGCGCGGGCAGGGAGATGACGATGCAGAGAAATCAGATTTTCCCTGCCCGGTCAGCAGGGCGAAACAGAGGGGGGTGTTACAGCCGGGTGACGCCCAGCGCGGCAGCCTGCTGTTCCCACGCCAGCACGCCATGATAATCGTCTCTCTGCACCGTACTGAATCCGCCGATCAAATTGTCGTCGCAGACGGTGCGCCAGGCAGGATCGTTCACCAGCTGATGCAGTGCCGAGCGGAGTCTCTCCAACCGGTCCACTGACGTCGGGGCTGCCGTGATCAACGGCAATCCGGGTGCGGCTGGCGTTTCACCGATGATATGCAGGCCGCGCAGCGCATCCGGCTCATAGCGCGCCAGCAGCGCCCAGCTGACGCAGTCGATAGCCGCGATATCCGCCTGTGAATCACGTAGTGCTGCCAGCGACTGACGATGCCCGCCGCTCAGCAGTAGCTGCGAAAATCTCACGCCCTGAAGCGCAGCCACAAACCGCAGCGCGTTATAGCCGGAGTGAGAGTCCAGGCTGTTAGCTACGGCCCGCTGGTCGTTAAAATCGGCCAGCGTCGCCTGTTTGTCCCGCGCCACCAGCCAGCTGCGATAGTCACGGCCGGTGCAGCCTGGGGCCTGATAGTGAAAGGTGCCGACCAGCTGAACCGCAGGAAGCTGGCTGACCAGCGGATAGCCGCAGGTCTGGCTCAGCAACAACCGGTTATCCTGCCAGTGTGTCAGCAGGTCCTCAGGCCAGACCGGCTGCGTAGCGATGCCGTGCTGCGTCAGCAGGGTAACCACAGCCTGCATCAGTGCCCGTGTGGCGGGCGGGTGAATTGCATACATCGGCAAGGCGAGCAGGTTATTCATGCGTTTTCTCCGCTGATCGTCCCGGATGGACATTGACCCCGACCGGTCTGACCCAGAACTGACGCAGCCAGACCTGATAGCCCGCCACGCGAAAGCCATGATTGCGCTGGTAGTAATGCTCGCGGTCGCGCAGATAGAGGCGACGCAGGCCATACCAGGGGACGCCGGGGAGGTCGTGATGCACTGAATGGTAGTTCAGATTCAGGAATAGCATGCGCCACGGCCACGCCGCTTCATTATTCACTGACCGTGCCAGCGGATCGTCCGCCGCACGATGCTCACAGAAGGATCGCACTTTGGTCAGCGCCAGCGCCGGATAACTCACCGTCAGCAGATACCACAGCGGCGAAAATCCCTGCCGCGCCATCCAGAAAAACAGCAGTGCCAGCAGCGTCCCGTGCAATAGCCACATCGCTATCGCGGGCCGATCGCCACGGCGCAGTGCCTGCCACATCCCGCCGAAGGTCGCCGCCACATCCAGCAGCGGGCCGAGCAGCAACCGTCCCAAAAAAGTGTTACGCAGATGAATCAGCTGCTGCTGCCAGCGCGGTAACTTCGCCCAGCGAGCAGCGGAGAGGTAGTAGGTTTCCGGATCTTCATCCGGCTCGGTCAGGGTGTGATTGCGATGATGGGCCAGATGAGAATCGCGATAGAGTCCGTAGGGATACCAGACCGCCAGCGGCAGGGTGCCAAACAGCTGATTCACCCGCGGCCAGCGGGTGGGATGGCCGTGGATCAGCTCATGCTGCAGCGACATATACCAGCCAGTGAAGCCGATCAGCAGCAGGGTGGCAGGCAGCCGTCCCAGCGTCTGCACGTTCAGCATCACCGTAAACCAGCCGCCATAGATCACACCGATTAGCAGCCATGTCGGCAGTTCGCTGCGCCAGAGCCAGCTGCGTTCGCGCGCTTTAAGCCAGGCGCGCTGCTGTAGAGAGAGATAACCGGTGTGCATGATTCACCTGACAGCATAAGCGGGAATCTGAACAGTGAAAGAAAGGGCGGGCAAAGGCAAAGTGGATAATCTGCTTAGCTATGTCGAAATTCCTGAATATGGCGCTGAAAGATATTGACTATCAGTGGCGGCTCCGGGGGCGTAACCTTTCTCTATCAGAAATCGCCTTGCATCCACGGGCGTTTACCGCCTGTCAGGAGAAATACAGATGAAAAATATTGGCTTCTTATCCTTTGGTCACTGGACGCCTTCGTCTCAGTCCGCCACCCGTACCGCGCAGGATGTGTTACTGCAATCGATCGACTTAGCGGTCGCCGCCGAAGAGCTTGGCGCAGATGGCGCTTACTTCCGCGTCCACCATTTTGCCCGTCAGCTCAGCTCGCCATTTCCGCTGCTGGCTGCCGTTGCAGCGCGCACCAAAACGATTGAGATCGGCACCGGTGTCATCGACATGCGCTACGAAAACCCGCTCTACATGGTGGAAGACGCCAGCGCGGCAGACCTGATCTCCAATGGTCGTCTGCAGCTGGGTCTGAGCCGCGGTTCACCTGAGCAGGTAATCGATGGCTGGCGTTACTTCGGCTTTGAACCGAAAGCGGGAGAAAGCGATGCGGATATGGGCCGTCGTCACACCGAAGAGTTTCTGGAGGTGCTGCGCGGCGAAGGTTTTGCTAAGCCAAATCCACAGCCCATGTTCCCCAATCCGCCAGGCCTGCTGCGTCCTGAGCCGCTCTCTGAAGGCCTGCGCGACCGCATCTGGTGGGGATCCGGCTCCAACGCCACCGCAGAATGGGCGGCAAAAATGGGCATGAACCTGCAAAGTTCAACCCTGAAAGATGATGAGACCGGCGAGCCGTTCCACATTCAGCAGGCAAAACAGATTCGCGCCTACCGTGAGGCCTGGAAAGCGGCGGGGCATCAGCACGCGACACGCGTCTCGGTCAGTCGCAGCATCTTTGCGCTGGTGAATGATATGGACCGCGCGTACTTTGGCCGCAGCGGTAACGACCAGGATTCCGTCGGCTTTCTCGATGAGAAAACCCGCGCTATCTTTGGCCGCAGCTATGCCGCAGAGCCAGAGGCGTTAATTAAGCAGCTTGCGCAGGATGAGGCGATTGCCGAAGCCGATACCCTGCTGCTCACCGTGCCAAACCAGCTTGGTGTCGCCTACAACGCCCATGTGATTGAGGCGATCCTGAAGTATGTCGCCCCGGAACTCGGCTGGCGTTAAGTGACAGAGCGCCCTGAAGAGCAGGGCGCTGTGAGATCCACGGCAGGCGCAGATGACAAAGCGCCTGCCGTGATCCTGCTGTAAACGCGCGTCATCACTCCCCGCTTTTTCTGCTTTATCCTCTCTGAACTTCTCTCTGACGAGCCATTCCAGGCCCTGACAGAGCCTTTTCGTCACTCTGTTTCCAGTGTACGGAATATGCAGATTTTGTGACTTATGATTTATTTCGTCACTTGTTGCTGAATGGGATGTTTCCTCTGCTCAGGGTGGGTCTGAACCCTTCATCAACGCATCTCCCTGGTTTAACGTGTTTTCATAACCTGTATGAACGGACAATGCCTTTACGTAATTTGTGACTATTGACAGTATTGGTCACATGATAAGAGAATGGCGGCACTCTCCTGCTTACTGTTGAAGGTAATCTATGCTCAGGTTCAATCCTGCCATTCTGGTTGTTTGTCTGCTGCCACTGGCGCTGGCGGGTTGCCGGGATAATTCACCCAAAGACGATCCGCGCACGCAGCCGCCGCTGGTCAGGGTCACAAAGGTCATCAGCGCCACCGATGGCAGCCGTGCGTTTAGTGGCGTCGTGGTTGCTCGGGTTCAGAGCGACCTCGGCTTTCGGGTCTCAGGAAAAATCCTCGAACGGCTGGTGGACAGCGGCCAGCGGGTGAAGCGCGGTCAGCCGCTGATGCGGCTCGACCCGGCAGATCTCCGGCTGCAGGCCCAGGCTCAGCAGCAGGCCGTTGCCGCCGCGCAGGCACGCGTCAGACAGGCCAGCGCCGATCAGGCGCGTTACCGCACTCTGGTGGCAACCGGGGCAGTTTCTGCGTCGGCATACGACCAGATTCGTGCCGCTGCGGCCACCGCTCAGGCTGAGCTGAAAGCCGCCCAGGCGCAGGCCAGCGTGGCAGGTAACGCCAGCGGATATGCGTTGCTCCTGGCTGATGACGATGGCGTGGTGATGGCAACGCTGGCGGAGCCGGGTCAGGTTGTGAGTGCCGGTGAGGCTGTCATCAGACTGGCCAGAGCCGGACAGCGCGAGGCAAGTGTTCAGTTGCCAGAGACCCTGCGCCCGGCAGTGGGAAGTGAGGCAAAGGCAACGCTGTATGGTGCGGACAGTGCGCCGGTTTCTGCCCGGCTGCGTCAACTGGCTGATGTGGCCGATCCGATGACGCGCACCTTTGAGGCGAGATATGTGCTGGAGGGCACACTGGCCAGCGCACCGCTGGGAGCCACCGTCACAATCACGCTGCCGAATAAACCGTCGCAACCGCTGCTGCAGGTTCCGCTGGCGGCGATCTACGATGCCGGTAAAGGGCCAGGCGTCTGGGATATTACCGGCCAGCCCGCTACCGTTGCCTGGCGGCCGGTGACGGTGGTGTCGATAAGTGATGAGGCGGCCACCGTCACGGGTCAGCTTAATGCTGGCGATCAGATAGTGGCGCTGGGCGCGCATCTGTTGCAGCAGGGGGAGCGCGTGCGCCCCGATGACGCTGCCGTTGCCGGGAGCCAGCCATGAGCCAGGGACGCTTTAATCTGTCAGCGCTGGCCGTGCGCGAGCGCGCCACTACGCTGTTTCTGATCATCCTGATTACCGTGGCGGGCGTCTTGTCCTTTTTCGAACTGGGACGAGCAGAAGATCCGCCGTTCACCGTAAAACAGATGACGATTATCTCCGCCTGGCCAGGTGCGACGGCTCAGGAGATGCAGGATCAGGTGGCCGAGCCGCTGGAAAAGCGTCTGCAGGAGCTGAGGTGGTATGACCGTAGCGAGACGTACACGCGCCCCGGTCTGGCTTTCACTATGTTATCCCTGCAGGATAAAACGCCGCCTTCCCAGGTTCAGGATGAGTTTTACCAGGCGCGTAAGAAGCTGGGTGATGAGAGCAGAAATCTGCCTGCCGGGGTCATCGGGCCGATGATCAACGACGAGTTCTCCGACGTGACCTTTGCACTGCTGGCGCTGAAGGCAAAAGGGGAGCCGCAGCGCCTGCTGGTTCGTGAAGCTGAATCACTGCGTCAGCGACTGCTGCATCTGCCTGGCGTGGAAAAGGTCAATATCATCGGTGAGCAGAGTGAACGCATCTATGTGTCGTTTTCACACGATCGACTGGCGACACTCGGCATCACCCCGCAGGCAATTTTTGCTGCGCTGAACGATCAGAATGTCCTGACGCCAGCGGGATCGATTGATACGCAGGGACCGCAGGTCTTTATACGGCTGGATGGCGCGTTCGATAAACTGGAAAAAATCCGTGAGACGCCGATTGTGGCGCAGGGGAGAAGCCTGAAGCTGGCGGACGTGGCTACGGTGACCCGGGGTTACGAAGATCCCGCCACCTTTATGGTGCGCAATCAGGGCGAACCGGCGCTGCTGCTGGGTATCGTAATGCGTGAAGGCTGGAACGGTCTGGAACTCGGCAAGGCACTGGCGGCTGAAACCGCCCGCATCAACCAGGCGATGCCGCTGGGGCTCTCACTGACTCAGGTCACCGATCAGTCCGTCAATATCCGCTCGGCGGTTGATGAATTTATGGTTAAGTTCGTCGTGGCGTTGCTGGTGGTGATGGTGGTCTGCTTTGTCAGCATGGGCTGGCGCGTTGGGGTGGTGGTCGCGGCTGCGGTGCCGCTCACCCTGGCGGTGGTGTTTGTGGTGATGGAGGCTTCCGGCAAAAACTTTGACCGCATCACGCTCGGTTCGCTGATTCTGGCGCTGGGCCTGCTGGTGGACGACGCCATTATCGCCATTGAGATGATGGTAGTGAAAATGGAGGAGGGCTACGACCGCATTAAGGCTTCTGCCTATGCCTGGAGTCATACGGCGGCACCCATGCTGGCCGGCACCCTGGTAACGGCCGTCGGGTTTATGCCCAATGGGTTTGCGCAGTCCACGGCGGGCGAGTACACCAGCAATATGTTCTGGATAGTCGGCATCGCGTTGATCGCCTCCTGGATCGTCGCTGTGGTGTTCACCCCTTATCTCGGCGTAAAGCTGCTGCCAGCCATCAAAACGGTAGAAGGCGGTCACGCAGCGATCTACAACACCCGCCACTACAACCGCTTTCGCCGCCTGCTGACCCGCGTGATTGCCCGTAAAGGCTGGGTGGCAGGCGTGGTGATTGCCCTGTTTATCGCCGCTGTGCTCGGTATGGCGCTGGTGAAAAAACAGTTTTTCCCGACCTCAGACCGGCCTGAAGTGCTGGTTGAAGTTCAGCTCCCCTACGGCAGCGCCATAGAACAGACCCGCGCAGCGGCTGAAAAGGTTGAGACATGGCTTAAACAGCAGCAGCAGGCAAAAATCGTCACCACCTATATTGGTCAGGGGCCACCGCGTTTTTATCTGGCGATGGCACCGGAACTGCCCGATCCGGCCTTTGCTAAGCTGGTGGTACTGACCGACAGTCAGGACGCGCGTGAGGCACTGAAAACGCAGCTGCGCGCCGCCATTGCCAGCGGTCTGGTGCCTGAAGCGCAGGTTCGTGTAACGCAGCTGGTGTTTGGCCCATACTCCCCTTATCCGGTGGCGTGGCGGGTGATGGGGCCTGATCCGGCCCATCTGCGCGCGATTGCGGATCGGGTGGAAGCGGTCGTGCGGGCCAGCCCGATGATGAGGACGGTGAACACCGACTGGGGCGCCCCCGTGCCGACGCTGCATTTCTCACTGGATCAGAACCGGCTGCAGGCAGTGGGGCTGACATCCAGTGACGTCGCCCGGCAATTACAGTTTCTGCTGTCGGGCGTGCCTGTCACTACCGTGCGGGAAGATATCCGCGCGGTCCAGGTGATAGGGCGTGCGGCCGGAGAAACCCGGCTCGATCCGGCTAAAATCGCCGACTTCACGCTGGTGGGCGCCGCGGGTCAGCGTATTCCCTTATCGCAGATTGGTGATGTGCAGGTGAAAATGGAAGATCCCGTGCTGCGGCGGCGCGACCGCACGCCGACCATCACCGTTCGGGGTGATATCGCCGATTCCCTGGAGCCGCCTGACGTCTCGACGGCGCTGAACAAAGCCCTGCAACCGATCATCGCGACGCTGCCCGCGGGCTACCGCATTGAACTGGCCGGTTCAATAGAGGAGTCCGGTAAAGCGACCCAGGCGATGGCCCCGCTTTTCCCGATCATGATTGCGATCACTCTGCAGATCATCATTCTGCAGGTGCGTTCTCTGTCGGCGATGATCATGGTCTTTCTGACTGCGCCTCTCGGGCTGATTGGCGTCGTGCCGACGCTGCTGCTGTTCAGTCAGCCTTTTGGTATTAATGCACTGGTCGGGCTGATTGCCCTGTCGGGCATCCTGATGCGTAACACGCTGATTCTGATAGGGCAGATCCACCACAATGAACAGGAGGGTCTGGCACCCTTTGATGCCGTGGTCGAAGCGACAGTGCAGCGTGCCCGTCCGGTGCTGCTGACGGCAATGGCGGCGATTCTGGCGTTTATTCCACTGACCCACTCGGTGTTCTGGGGAACGCTGGCCTATACCCTGATTGGTGGCACGCTGGGCGGCACCCTGATCACGCTGGTTTTCCTGCCCGCAATGTACGCTATCTGGTTCCGCATCCGCCTGCCGGGCAGCAAAACGGCAGTTGTGAAACCGGCGCTGTCGGAATAGTCTCAGGGTGACGGTTGCCGCTTCGCTGCTCTCTGCAGCCTGGCAGCAACCGTCAATTCATTGTTTTAAGCTTTTGAAGAAGGTGTATAAAAAGGTAAAAGCTATCAAACAGATAGGATGAGACAGGTGTGCGATCCTGAAAATCCTCTATAGAGTAGCGATGAAAATACAAAAAAGAGGTGTGACCATGAGCAATTCCATTGATGAAGATGCAAAAGATGCAAAGCCTATTGTCGAAGCCGATCGCGAAGCGCCCGAGGGCAAATGTCCTTTTCATGCTGGTAAGCCTTCTCAGGAAAATCAGGCGCCGGGCGGCGGAACAACCAACCGCGACTGGTGGCCTAATCAACTCCGGGTTGACCTGCTGAATCAGCACTCATCCCGTTCGAACCCGCTTGATGAATCCTTCGATTACCGTAAAGAATTTGCCAAATTAGATTACTCAGCGCTGAAAGCTGACATCAAAGGGTTGCTCACCGAGTCACAAGCCTGGTGGCCCGCTGACTGGGGCAGCTACATCGGCCTGTTTATTCGTATGGCCTGGCACAGCGCCGGAACCTATCGCTCCGTGGACGGACGCGGTGGTTCAGGTCGTGGTCAGCAACGCTTCGCACCCCTAAACTCCTGGCCAGACAACGTCAGTCTGGATAAAGCGCGCCGCTTACTGTGGCCGGTTAAACAGAAGTATGGTCAGAAGATCTCCTGGGCCGACCTCTACATTCTGGCGGGCAACGTCGCGCTGGAAAACTCCGGATTCCGTACCTTTGGCTTTGGTGCCGGACGTGAAGATGTCTGGGAACCGGATATGGATGTGAACTGGGGCGAAGAAGCCGCCTGGCTGGAACACCGTCACCCGGAATCCCTGGCGCAGTCGCCACTGGGCGCTACCGAAATGGGTCTGATCTACGTGAACCCGGAAGGTCCGGAACACAGCGGCGATCCTGCCTCTGCGGCCCCGGCTATTCGCGCCACTTTCGGCAACATGGGCATGAACGACGAAGAGATCGTGGCATTGATTGCTGGTGGACATACGCTGGGTAAAACCCACGGTGCCGCACCGGCCAGCCACGTCGGTGTCGATCCGGAAACTGCACCGATTGAGGCGCAGGGCCTGGGCTGGGTAAATAGCCACGGCACGGGCGTTGGCGCAGATGCGATTACCTCTGGTCTGGAAGTGATCTGGTCTCAGACGCCAACCCAGTGGAGTAACTACTTCTTCGAGAACCTGTTCAAATATGAGTGGGTTCAGACGCGCAGCCCGGCGGGTGCCATCCAGTTCGTGGCAGCTGATGCCCCGGATATTATCCCGGATGCGTTTGACGCCGCGAAGAAACACAAGCCGACCATGCTGGTGACCGATCTGACGCTGCGATTTGACCCGGAGTTTGAAAAGATTTCGCGTCGTTTCCACAACGATCCGCAGGCGTTCAACGAAGCCTTTGCCCGTGCCTGGTTTAAACTGACTCACCGTGATATGGGGCCAAAAGCGCGCTACATCGGACCTGAAGTCCCGCAGGAAGATCTGATCTGGCAGGATCCGCTGCCTGCACCGGTTTATCATCCAACCGTGGCGGATATCGCGCAGCTGAAAGAGAAAATCGCTGCAACCGGCCTCAGCGTCAGCGAGCTGGTTTCGGTTGCCTGGGCTTCGGCATCAACCTTCCGTGGCGGCGACAAACGTGGCGGTGCCAACGGTGCCCGCCTGGCGTTGCTGCCGCAGCGTGAGTGGGACGTCAATGCCGTCGCAGCACGCGTGCTGCCGACGCTGGAAGCGGTGCAACGCGAAGCGCACAAGGCTTCACTGGCAGATGTGATCGTGCTGGCGGGTGTGGTCGGCGTTGAGCAGGCGGCGAAAGCAGCTGGCGTTGAAATTGAGGTGCCATTTACTCCGGGCCGTGTTGATGCGCGTCAGGATCAGACTGATATCGAGTCATTCGATCTGCTGAAACCGCGTGCAGATGGTTTCCGTAACTACGGTACTGGCTTCGGCAAAACCACCACCGAAAATCTGCTGATCGATAAAGCGCAGCAGCTGACCCTGACCGTGCCGGAGTTAACGGTGCTGGTTGGCGGAATGCGTGCGCTGGGTGCTAACTTTGATGGCAGCCAGCACGGCATCTTCACGCACCACACAGGGACGCTGAACACAGACTTCTTCGTGAATCTGCTGGATATGCGCACCGAGTGGAAAGCCGCCGATTCGACCAATGAGAAATTCATTGGACGGGATCGCGTCACTGGCGAAACCCGTTTTACCGCCACGCGTGCCGATCTGGTGTTTGGCTCCAATGCGGTGTTACGCGCCTCGGCGGAAGTCTACGCCAGCAGCGACGCCCGTGAAAAATTCGTCAAAGACTTTGTTGCCGCCTGGACCAAGGTGATGAATCTGGATCGGTTTGAACTCTGATTGCTGTTGACGTTATAAAACCTGAAACCCGCTGATATTAGCGGGTTTTTTTTTATGAGAGCAGGTGAGTTATTCGACCGCTTAACTATCCTTTTACAACCCAGGTACAACAGGTTAATGGCATCATTTAAATTTCGGTCACTGCCAGTAACGTGATTCTTCGGGCCACGTAGGCAAGTACGGCTTCCCGCTGCGATTCAGGCATATGACTTTCATTATAAGTATCGATAATAAGCTGATGATGACTCACCACCTCGGAAAGCCATTTTCGTGCCAGTGTCGGATTAATATCCATACCCTGGGCAAGCAGGATAAAGTCTGCACCCAGATATTCTCCGTACTCTGAATTCATCCCCGGTGCGTTTCCTGCATCATTTTCTTCGCGTTCCAGCAGGGGCAAAGCTAAATACTCTCCAAACGCTGCAGGGTAGGGCACAACGCTGATAAAGTCATAAACCGGGGCCAGCCAGGGTGAACCCTGCGGAGGCAGGATAATCCCAATATTGCGCAGATGAAAATCATTGTTTCCCAGCACATAGGCATACACGATGCGCAAAAAGAGGTCACGTTTACTCTTTAAACTGCTGTTCACTCTGGTATTCAGGAATTTAGCGGCTTTCTCGTAACTGATGGCTTTATGATTATCAATCCTGCCATATTTATCGCCGAGACCCATCGCGCCATCCAGCTGTTCCTGATGTAATCTCGCGTAATCTGACGCTGTCCGGTCATACCTTTTAATGACAAACGCCAGTTCGCCTGGCCGATTTTCATCGTGTCTGAATGGCATCAGCCCGAACGGGGGTACGTCAAATTTCAGACGCTGCATAACGCACATAGTGGCATGCTCGTTTTCTGCCAGGTGTGGGTATTCTTCCGGAGAGGGTTTCAGGATATAGGTGCCATCATTGCTGACGACCACCAGTTCTCCCTTTGCCAGGCGAAGCGACAGTTTGGGTTGATAGCCTGAAATGCTCATGCCTTTCTGACGTTCAGGGAGTTCCTGAATAAACTGACTGCGCGTAAACGGCAGGCTAAGAGCCACATTCAGACTACCCAGCAGATGCCGGATGCCTTTTGTTGAGTAGCCGGTTTTTAGCTCAGATTCTTTAAGCCGTTTTAATGTGATCAGGCAGCGTTCTGAATTCATGATGTTATCTCTTTAAAGACGACTGCCCCAAGCAAATCGTTGCCATTTTCCATCAGTAAGCCGAACAGATCCTTATCATCAATTTTTTGAATTTCAGAATAGCGTTTTCGCAACCAGCCTTCCGGCGCTAAACCTTTAAAGAAGGGATGTAGCTCTTCACTTAAATAGGGCTCAGGTCTTACCGGCATGCTGAGAGATATCGCACAGCCGACATAAGTGGGCAGGTAGCAGAAAGTATAACCGCTTTGCCCTTCACTCAGTGTTCCTGCCAGCGTGTTGTAAAGCCACACCTCTATTTTTCGAGCCATACTTTTATACCCAGTTCTTTAAGCAAGGCGTGAAGATTTATTGCCTTTGCAGAAGATGGTTTAGCAATCAGTCGTTTAAATGTTGAGAGTGATACACCAATCTGAATCGCCATCTCTTCATAGGTGATGTTTTGTCGTTTGAGTTCATTGGCCAGTAGTTGTGGCAGTGTCGGAAACGTCAGATCACTCAGCTCCGATCGGGTGTCCGGTTTGTCCGCATTTATTGCTTCTGTTGTGGTTTCTCTACTCAAAGCTAACCCCGCCAATACCTTTTGCCGATCTGACTCAGAAAGGTTTAGTAGCGAAGATTTAATCTCATCAAGGTTCATTTTTGACCTTTTCTGCAATTTCAGTACGTTTTTGAAACGATATGGTCCGACTATAGTACTAAAAGGGTCATTTTTGAACTATTTACCGGCATCATCTTCTCAGCTTACAGCCAGAGTGTGAAATATGCGGATGAAAGGTCATTTATGACACTTTAAGTCACTATTAATGCATTTGTTAAAAAGAGTATGAGATGTAGGGGTCAGAAATGAACCTTTAAGTGAGGGCGGCACCGAATGTCTAAGTATCAGGCACTAACGAAAAGAACGGGGAATTTGAAGAGGAAACAGACTGAGTAAGACGCAAAATTTTATCAGAAGTATGAAAAGCAAAAAGCCCGCTTAGTTTCCTAAGCAGGCTTTTCTAATTTGGCTCCTCTGACTGGACTCGAACCAGTGACATACGGATTAACAGTCCGCCGTTCTACCGACTGAACTACAGAGGAATCGTTTGAACGGGGCGCATAGTAACGGCCACGCCGGGCCATGTCAAAGCTCTTTTTCATAAATTAGCGCGACTGCTGAAATAGTCGCCACTATGGCGTTTTAAGCACTGAAAGAGCGGCCTGTGCGGCTGACTCATCCGGCAAAACGCCACGTGTAAAACTGAGGTTTTTATGAGGTGTTATGGCGCTGTATAGCCCTTGTCAGGCGGCCAGGCGCGTGATTTAACCGGATAGTTTTTTACGGGCGTCACAAAGTGTGGATTCTGGCTTTGTCAGCAATAAAAACGAAACGTAGATTCCATTTCAACCCTGAACAGAATCTCTGGAGTTGAAATGAACAAAGTCAGAATCGGCATGATTGGCAGCGGCTATATCGGACGCTGCCACGCGATTGCTTATGCGCAGGCCCCCACCGTATTTGCGCTAAAAGGCGAAATCGTGCGGGAGATGCTGGCTGAAGTGAACCCCGAGCTGGCCGCCCGTCAGGCGGCGACCTTTGGTTTCGCGCGCTCGACGGGTGACTGGCGCGCGCTGGTCAGCGACCCGGCGATTGATGTCGTGGATATCTGCGCCCCCAACTTCCTGCATAAAGAGATGGCGCTGGAGGCGATACGCCACGGCAAACACGTCTATTCAGAAAAGCCGCTGTCGTTAAGCGTGGCGGATGCGCAGGAGATGGTGGCGGCAGCCGATGCGGCAGGGGTTAAAACGCTGGTGGGCTTCAACTATATGAAAAACCCCACCAGCCAGCTGGCGAAAGAGATCATTGCCAATGGTGAGATAGGCGACGTGGTGCATTTCTACGGCACCCATAACGAGGATTATCTCGCCAGGCCGGAAACGCCGCTCGACTGGCACTGTCAGAAAGCGCTGGCAGGTCTCGGTGCGCTGGGCGATCTGGCGGCGCATATCGTTAATATGGCGCACTACCTGGTTGGTGACATTGCTGAGGTCAGCGGCGACATGATGACGGTGATCGCCTCCCGGCCCGACCCGAAAGAGCCTGCGCGGCAGTTACCGGTCGAAAACGAAGATCAGGCCAGCGCGCTGCTGCGCTTCCATAACGGCGCGCACGGCGTGATTGAAACCTCACGCATCGCCTGTGGCGCAAAAATGGGCCTGACTTACGTTGTCACCGGCACTAAAGGCACACTGCGCTACACCCAGGAGCGCATGGCGGAGCTGGAACTCTATCTGCATGATGAACCGGCCGGGCGTCAGGGATTTAAAACTATTCTGACCGGACCAGCACACCCTGATTACGCGAACTTCTGCGTTTCTGCCGGGCACGGCATCGGTTTTAACGATCAGAAAACGGTGGAGATTCGCGACCTGATCAACGGCATCGCAGCGGGCGACCGCATGTGGCCCGATTTTGCAGAGGGATTGCAGGTTCAGAAGGTGCTGGAAGCGATTGCTCACTCAGCAGAGCAACGCCGCTGGATTGAGGTATAGGGCAGAATCAGAGGGATAGAGGGTATTGCCGATGTGTTGATTAACACTGGCGGGCAGGGCGGGAAACGTTGGCTTCCCGCCCGCAGCCGATCAGATCAGACCGCTTTTTTCCCACCACAATTTATCCAGCGCATAAAAGCGATCGCGCTGACTCTCGGGCTGGCTGAGATCGCGTTTCCACGGTTTTGCCAGAATATAGTGCAGGTTCTTCACCTCTTCATCGTGCCAGAGACCGCTGTGCTGAAACGGCAGCGTTTTCAAGGCATTGTAGATGTAAGAGAGCGGCTTCCAGCGATCGGCAAACACTTCGTTCAGCAGATCCTGCTCGGAGAAGGGATAGTTACTGAGATCATCAATGGCAGCAATACGCTTTTCCAGTGCGTCGAACATCGCATTATCGGGCTTCAACACCAGAAAACCGCCGTTCAGGTAAAGATCCACACTCTCTGGCGCCTTCTCTCCGCGCGCCTGCCAGGTATAGTGGCACTGCTCGGGCTGCCACTCTGCCGGATAAGAGGCAATCTGGTTGGGATTACAGCGGCAGGCGTGGCAGGCGGCCAGCGGTTTATCGCCCAGATCCAGGGTAAACAGCTCATCCATGTTTTGAAGGACTAGCATATCGGCATCCAGAAACACGACGCGCTCATAATCGGTGAGCTGCCAGGCGCGCAGCTTGGTCCAGACTTCGCCGAACTGCGCCGATGCGTAGTGCTGATCCAGATCGTCGCGCGGATAGAGGGGGTCGACCGGTTTAATCACACAGCCCTCATCCTGCAAAATCTGACAGTCAGACGCTGAAATCGCCGGCGTGGTCATCACCACCAGCGGCCACTGGCTGTGGCTCTGTTGCAGCGAACGGTGCAGCGCTTTCACGCCCACCAGATAATCGGGTTGAGTTAACAGCGTTACCCAGGCAAACATAACTTTCCTCAATCAGTCAAAAAGTGGCGTGATGTAGTCGTTACCCAGTCGGCCCTGTGGGTCGAGCTGGCTGCGCAGGGCGCGGAAGGCGTCCCACTGCGGATAGATCTCACGCCAGTTGTAGCGTTCTTCATCGTAATATTTGCCCCAGTGCGGGCGTCCGCCCTCTTCGGCCAGCAGTTTTTCCACTTCCGTCAGGAAGTGCAGTCCTTCCTGTGACAGCGAACCATCGTCGGCGTAATAGACCACGAAGCCGAAAAAGCAGGTTGGCTGGTCAGCGGCCGGACTGAGCCAGGCCGATGATGCACCGGTGCAGCGCAGGATAATCGGGTAGTGCATATGCGGACGGTTCTCGGCATACCACTGCTTGATGCGGCGAATGATGGCCGGGGTTTTTGCCAGCGGCACGCCGATTTCCACATTGATCTGCGGCACTGCAATGCCGCGGCAGAAGAGCTGGTAAATGTCACCGGTAACATCGGTGAAATCACGAAAACGGGTGACAGTGCGAAACTGTTTTCCCCCTTTGCCCTCAATCTGCGTATCGCGGTGCATATGCGCCAGCGTCTGGTCGATGGTGTCGTTAAGGCTTTCGTCAACTTCGCCGTCATGTTCCACCACCTGACGACCCTGCGCTTCGTAGCGCTGACGCTCTTCATCACTCGCCTCATGGGCGTTCCAGACGTGCATCAGGTTGTCATCGACAAACCACCAGGCTTTGCTCAGCGGATAGTCGTTGTTCCAGCGCAGCAGATCCTCTTCAAGGGTATCGGCGGAGACGGCATTTTTGTGGCAGGTGAAGATGCTAAACGGCTGGGTACGCAGGGTTACCGCGGTAACAATGCCTAGTGCGCCCAGTGAGACCTGCGCTGCCGGGAAATCAGCTTCGCCACGAACAAATTCGCGCACGCTGCCATCGGCCAGCACCATTCTGATTGCCAGCGCTTCGTCGGCAATCGAACTCTGCTGCAATCCCTGGCCGTGCGTTCCGGTCGCCATCGCGCCCGCCAGTGTCTGAATCGCAATCACGCCTGGCGATGAAGCCAGCATGCGGTTCATTTCGGTCAGGCTGCGATAGACCTGCTCAAGCGGGGTCGCGCCACCAAAGGTCACGCTCTGTTCATCACTGGCAAGCTGGCCGCTCAGGGCGCTGAGATCGAGCAGCACATCGTCATCACTGACATGCAGCATACGACCAGGCGACAGCTTGCTGCCGATCACCCGAATCTGGCCGTGTGACTCCCGGATAAGTCTCTGTAATTCCGCTTCACTGGCGGGACGCTGAACCTGGTGACGGCTGCCGATTTGCGCGTTCTGCGCCCAGTTCCACAGCGCATCATCATCGGGTTCAACATGGGTCTGGCGAAGCGGATAGAGGCGTGCATCTCTGCTCACAACAGCATTCCTTATTATTGCATTTTAGTGACAAGTATCAGTAAGCGTAGACTATGGCTAAGCGCAGCCCGGCCTGCGGGCAATTATTTGCGGATATAGCGTAACGTTGCGGTTACAGCCAGCTGACGATTGCGGCGGATACTCTCTGCTTCGCTGTTGTCCGGGCTGAAAAGGGCGTTGAAGGTGTAGCGGTTTGAGACGTGATGAACGCAGATACTGCTGATCAGGCGATGGACATCGATGGTCTGCACATCGGCAGTGAACACGCCCTGTTGCTGACCGCGTGCCAGAATGTCATCCAGCAGATCCAGCGCGCTGCGGTTAAGGGCTTTAATCTGCGGCGACTGGGTAATGTAGCGCCCGCGCAACAGGTTCTCACTGCAGACCAGCCGGATAAAATCGGGATGCTCGACATGGTAATCAAAACTGGCTTCCACCAGGCGGGTCATGGCCAGTTCCGGCTCCATCGCCGCCAGGTTCAGGCCGGTTTCGTGCTGACGTATCTGCTGATAAACCTGCTCCAGCACGTGGATATAAAGCTGCTCTTTACTGCCAAAGTGATAGACCACCATGCGTTTAGTGGTTTGCGCATGCTCAGCAATCTGCTCCAGCCTGGCACCCTGCATACCAAACTCCGCGAAGGTTTTCAGTGCGCCTGCGATGATGCGTTTTTTCAGCCCTTCAGGGTCATTTTTACGTTTTGTTAGCTCTGACATGGTGCTCAATAAGGTGATTTTGACCGGGGGATGTTAGCACAGTGTTGAGAGGCTGCCCGCAATCGCGGGCGCGGCAGGTGCGGCAACCTGGTACAGCCCGGACGATTACAGGTATAATCCCGGACATTATTTCACAGGTTCAGAGACGACAATGACAAAACTCACCTTGCAAGAGCAGATGCTGAAAGCGGGATTAGTATCCAGCAAAAAAATGGACAAGGTTCAGCGGACAGCGAAGAAATCCAGGGTTCAGGCACGCGAAGCCAGAGCGGCGGTGGAAGATAACAAAAAAGCGCAGCTTGAGCGGGATAAGCAGCTGAACGAGCAGCAGAAGCTGGCTGTGCTGTCTAAAGAGTACAAAGCGCAGGTCAAACAGCTGATCGAAATGAACAAAATTGACGTGGCAAGAGGCAACATCAGCTTCAATTTCACCGACAATAACCTGATCAAAAAGATTATGGTGGATAAGCTGACGCAGACTCAGCTGATCAATGGGCGTCTCGCCATTGCCCGCCTGGCAGCTGACAATAATGGCGAGAGCCAGTACGCTATCATCCCGGCCAGCGTAGCGGATAAAATTGCGCAGCGTGATGCCAGTGCCATCGTATTAAACAGTGCATTAAGCGAAGAAGCACAGGACGAAGATGATCCTTATGCTGATTTCAAAGTGCCCGATGATTTGATGTGGTAACAGCGCGCTGACGCATTCAGAACGGGCTGTCGGCAGAGAGTTGCAGCGTGCTGCCGCTGACAGGGTGAACAAACGTCAGTGCGCTGGCGTGCAACATCAGTCTCTCTGCCTGATCTGCGCCAGGCAGCAAAAGCCCGCCGTAGAGATCACAGCCCAGAATCGGGTGCCCCAGCTGCTGACAGTGAATGCGCAGCTGATGGGTGCGCCCGGTTTCCGGCATCAGTTCAACCCGCGTGACCGGCAATCCCTTTCCCTTTTTTTCCTGATAATAACCGCGTTCTATGACCCGGTAGCGTGAGCGCGCAGGTTTCCCCTGGATCGGGCAAATCACCATCCGGGGAAACTGCGCCGGATCTTTCGCTATCGCGGCATCAATAACGCCTTCGTCATCGGCAAGGTGCCCGCACAGCAGCGCCTGATAAGTTTTACGCACGCTGCGCTGGCTGAATTGCTGGCAGAGTGCCGCGTTAATCGTTTTGCTGCGTGCGACGACCATCAGCCCGGAGGTGCCAAAATCGAGCCGATGAACCAGCGTACAGGCAGGAAAAAGCTTCACCAGCCGATGATGCACAGAATCGAGGTTTTGCGGATTTTTGCCTGACAGGCTCAGCAAACCGCTGGGTTTATTGATCACCAGCAGATGGTCGTCCTGAAAGAGAAGGGTTATCTCATCAAAGCAGGGCGGGGCGATAAACGTATCGATAATGGCAGACATCGGGTAACCGGCAGGTAAGTGGCAACGGATCATAACCGATTGGCCGGTCACTGACGATGCCGCGCGCAGCCATTATTCTTCGCTGATCGTTTCCCCGCTTTGCGTGAAGAGTGACTGGTCAGACGCATGAGTTTCAAATTTGCCATGGGCAGCAAAAACGGAGCAGACCGTTGCAGCCAGCAGCGTAAGGAGAATGGAAAGTTTCATGGTGACATCCCATCGTGAATTTAAAAGCAAGTCTGACAGGAAGGGCGGCAGAGACAAACAGAACAATCCGGAAAAAAAACATTAAGAACATTTGTTCAGCAAGTTGCGCGATTTTTAGTGATAAATTCGGGCAGTTCTCTCTTTTACGACTACAGTCTCTGGTGAGGTTGTCATCAATTCGTATCTAATGGAGGATTTTCTGTGTTATTTCAAAACGACGAGAAAGGCCACGTCATTATTGGCGAAGCGGCACTAAGCCTTGCCCTGGGTGAAAAAGAAATCAGTATCGCAACACTCTTTACCCAACTGGGTTATATGGCGAAATCTGAAAGCAACGCGGATCGGCTGACGAAAATCGCCGAAGCCAGAAGCTGGCTGAGTAGTTTTGAGTCACCGGCGATTGCTCAACAGCAGGTGCCGTACCTGCGGACGCTTGCAAGCCTGAACGAAGAGCTGAACTAGCAGTAACGGAACTGATGCCAATGGACGTAGTCCGGCTCCGGCCGGAAAACGACGAAGCGGATGACCTCATCGGTTGCGCGAAAGCGTAGACCGGCCGGAGAAGCTGTCAGGGACGACAACTCTCTCTCTATCGCTTTGTGTACAGACCGATCGCGATTCTTATCTACCCTCATTTCAAAGCCAGCCGGGATATAAACCGGAATCATCAGGCACGAGCCAGCTTGTTTCAGCTGTCGTGGCCGATAATATGACCTTCCCTCAATTTACGGATGCCCGCCTGACCATGTCATTACAGCGTTAACCGCTGCGGCTTATTATCTTCTGATTAATCAGACCACTTATTTGTCTGAAGAGGGCTGTTATTTCAGCCAGCCTCAATAATTAAGGCTGGCTCTATTTACAGTCAGACAGAATTAACGCTTCGCTAACCGTTAAAAGCTTTCCCAGCTTGAGTCTGCGGATGCATTAACGGGCACAGCGGGTACTAAACGCGGTGACAGGGCAGGTGCGCCCCGGCTGCTACTGCTCTGCCCAGGAGAGAGACGGAATACGGCCACTGTTTTTTCCAGTTCATCTGCCTGAGATTCCAGTGAGCTGGCTGCGGCGGAAGACTCTTCAACCAGCGCGGCGTTCTGTTGCGTCGTGGTATCCATCTCGGCCATTGCCGTGGCGATCTGAGAAATGCCGCGGTTTTGCTCGTCAGAGGCGGCAGCAATCTCACCCATAATATCTTTAACCTGACTGACAGAGCGGACGATGTCATCCATGGTGGTACCGGCGCGTTCCACAAACTCAGAACCATCATGAACCCGATCAAGTGACTCGCGTATCAGCGTTTCAATCTCTTTGGCGGCCAGTGAACTGCGCTGGGCCAGATTTCTGACTTCACCGGCAACCACCGCAAATCCGCGACCCTGCTCTCCGGCTCGTGCCGCTTCGACGGCGGCGTTAAGGGCCAGAATATTGGTCTGGAAAGAGATGCTGTTGATGACGTGAATGATCTCGCCGATTTTGCCCGAACTCTGGCTGATGTTGTTCATGGTTTCGATAACGTCACGGATAATCTCGCCACCACGTCCGGCATTCACTGACGCGTCTGTCGCCAGCTGACTCGCATGGTGAGCGTTCTCCGCATTCTGTTTCACCGTTGAAGAGAGCTCTTCCATGCTGGCCGCGGTCTGAACCACTGCGGCAGACTGCTGTTCTGTGCGGGATGAAAGATCGGTATTACCTGCCGCGATTTCCGCCGAGGCACGCGCCACGCTGCTGACGCCATCACGCACGTTGGTGATGATATTCTGCAGGCTGATGTTCATTGCATCTACCGCCTGCATCAGCTGACCTAACTCATCACCACGTGTGGTTTTCAGTGAGGTTGTTAAATCACCGCTGGCAATACGTTGCGCTGCGTTCAGCGTCTCTTTCAATGGCAGCGTAATGTTGCGGGTGATCCGCCAGGCAATCAGCAGACTCAGCACCACACAAATCAGCGCGGCAAAAGCAATGCGCCACTCCGCCTGTTTGATAAATTCAGAGGATAGCTGGGACTGATAGGCAAAGGTATCGGAGACCACCGCATTGAGCCGCTCTGCGGTGGTGGTCAGGCCCGCCGATTCGCTCTTTTCTTTCTCTGTCGCATCGACATAGCGCGTTAAAGCCTGGCGTTGCTGCGTCAGAGTGCTGAGCACATTTCGCGTTACGTCATTAATATTCGGCTGGGCGAAAATATCCAGTTGCTCGCTCAGGGTGTTGATAGCGGTGTATTCTTCAAGAATCGCCTCTCTGCTGGCCTCAGACGGCTTATCGAGAAACGCTTTTTCAACATTGGCCGCATCAAACAGCGCTGCGGCCAGGTGCATGACCGGCAGCGCCGCATCGGGTGTCAGAGCCATATCGAGTGATTCAAACTGATGCGCAAGCGCAATCAGGGCACCCGGTTTAATGGCATCAAAGGCGCTGCTTGTCGCCTGCGCAGCCGTCACGAATGTCTGGCGCTGATTCTGATAATCGTTAAGTAACTGCCCCATCAGCGCGACTTTCTGCTGGCCCATCTCATCCCATTTGAATCCATCCAGCCGTTTATAAAGGGCATCTAACTCCTTCAGGGCCTGAACGTTCTGCGTGGCAAATTTGGGATCTTTGGTGTACTGGTAGAGGGTGCGGTTAAGGCGTGCCTTGCTTAACGTGTTTACCATCTCCACGGTAATCGTGCGCCGGGCGGAGTTGTCTTTAATACTGCGAAAACAATCGAAAGCGATAAAAGTAATGGCGAGGGAGGCAGCAATGACGACGATAAAACCGACGCCCAGTTTTTTCCCAATTTTAATATCGGAGATGCGTTGAGCAAGGCCCATAAGGTTCACCTTTAGTGAGATATCAGAAGCAGAGAAGAGGCTGTTAAATAATTCAAAGATAATCTTCTTATCGTCAGCGCCAGACTAATCTTTAATATTATTTATGCTTACTCAATGATCTGATTATTGAGGCTTTCATTATTCTCAAGGGAAACTATCTGCCTGCTAATCTTTGATTTACTTCGTGTAATGTCTTGATAATTTTGATTAAAATTATGATTCCCGTGCCTGCTGCAGTCTTTACATTACCTGAATAAATAGTTATTGATTTTGATCAAATAAGTCCCGGATAAAAGAATCGGTCAGGCGCAGAGGGATGATTTTTCAATAAATACTTATCAATGAAATTATATTTTTATTAATCATCAGAGCCTGGCTGTGCCAATTAATTAACCGCAGTATGACGTTTTCTCGCCTCGCCAATCCTTACCAAACTGCTCATCTCTTCGGTCACAGGATGCCAGCGCCTGTTCAACAGCCTCGCAACGCGCGCCATTGCCATATTCCAGCAAAATATTCCCGGTTTTAGCATTTGTGATCGCCGCCGGTCTTCACTGAGAATGACAACAGAACGTTACGAGGATGATAAAAGCTCTGGAGCCCGCCGCTTATCTGGCTTTCTTTCAGCGCTGACAACAGGTCACGATCGCTTTTCCCTCTGGGGGAACATTTTAAATATCAGGAGAAAGGTTCCGGTGAAATTGATAAAAAGAATGACCCTTTTCACACTCGTGCTCAACGCATCCGTCAGCTTTGCGGCAGAACCCTCAGTGCCTGCTGACAGCAGCATACATGTTAAAGCCGATCCGGCGCTGAAAACGCTGATTCCTGCGGATATCCTCAAGCGTGGCTACATTGTGGCAGGAACAAACCCGAATACGCCGCCAACTACCTTTTATAAAGAAGATAATAAGACGCTGGCCGGTCGCGAAATCGACATCATGAATGCGGTGGGTGAACGTCTGGGTATCGCGGTAGAGTGGCGCGACACGGGCGGCTTCGACAACATCATTCCCGGTCTGAAAACCGGACGTTACGATGTGGCGCTGTCGAACATCAACGCCACACCGACCCGCCTGAAACAGATCGACTTTGTCGGCTACTACAACGCCAGCCTGCTGGGAATTATTTCCCGAAAAGACGCCAGTATCGCCCCGTTTAAATCACTCAGTGACGTTTGCGGCAAAGAGGTCGGCGCCGGTTCCGGTACCACCCAGGTTACGCGGCTGGAAGAAGCCAGTAAAGACTGTGAGGCCGCAGGTAAACAGCCCATCAAGGTAGCGATATTCCCGGATCGTCCGGCTGGCGTGCAGGCGGTGGTCAGCGGTCGCGTACCGCTGTTCCTGGGTCCCTATGAGGGGCTGCTGTGGCAGGTTAAGGTAATCAAACCGCTGACCATGAGCGGCGAAATCACCGTTAACGATGCACCGGTCTCTGTCGCTTTCCCAAAAGCCTCTCCGCTTGAACCTGCCGTGCAGGCCGCGCTGAACTCATTAATCAAAGATGGCAGCTACCGGAAAATCCTCGATAACTGGGGAATCGGATTTGGTGCTGTGACCGAAGCCCGACGCAACGAAGAGATTTTTAAATGAGTGAGATTCAGAACCACACTGACGATCTGAAAATCGTCAGTAAACGCTACTACGGACGCTGGCTGAGTGCGCTGGTGGTGCTGTTGTGCGTGGTGGCGATGGCACATTCGATGATTAACAATCCGCGCTTTGAGTGGGGGATCATCGCAGAAAACTTCACTGCGCCCTCCATTCTGCAGGGGGTGTTAATGACGCTGCAGCTCACCGCCATTTCAGTGGTGCTGGGTTTTGCCTTCGGCACGGTGCTGGCGCTGATGCGTCTCTCATCAAACCCGGTTCTGGTTGCGGTGAGCTGGGCCTACACCTGGTTTTTCCGTGGTGTGCCGATGCTGGTGCAGCTGTTTCTCTGGTACAACATCGCGGCGCTCTATCCCAGAATAGCGCTGTCGATTCCCGGTTTAGGTGAAATCTGGAGTGCACAGTCCAACGCGCTGGTCAGCCCGTTTAGTGCGGCAGTGATCGCGCTGGTCATGCATCAGTCCGCCTATGCCGCAGAAATTGTGCGCGCGGGTATCCAGAGCGTGGGTAATGGGCAGATTGAAGCGGCACGCGCGCTTGGATATCGCCCGGCTCAGATTTTCCGTCATACCGTTTTACCGCAGGCGATGCGCGCCATTATGCCGCCAGCGGGTAACGAGATCATTGGCCAGTTGAAAACCACGGCAGTGGTGTCAGTGATTTCTCTGCAGGATGTGCTGTTTTCGGCGCAGATTATCTATCAGCGCACCTATGAAGTGATCCCGCTGCTGCTGGTCGCCACCCTGTGGTATCTGCTGATGACCTCAGTGCTGTCGGTGGGCCAGTATTACGTGGAGCGTTATTTTGGCCGCGGTGTCACGCGGCGTGAAAAGCGCAGCCTCTGGCCGTCGTTGCCGCGCTTTTCGCTGCCGAAAACCCAAAGGAGTGTGAGCAATGGCTGAAGCAATTGCACTGCGCAGGGTCACCAAGCGCTTCTCTGGCGTAACCATCCTCGACGACGTTAACCTGGATATACCTGCCGGGTCGGTCACGGTGATTCTGGGGCCATCCGGCTCCGGTAAATCCACGCTGCTGCGCTGCATTAATCACCTTGAGAAGCTGGATGGTGGCACCATCCGTATCGGCGGCCAGATGGTGGGATACCGACAAAAAGGCCAGGCGCTGCACGAACTCAACAGCAGTGCCATTGCACGCCAGCGGGCGGAAATCGGCATGGTGTTTCAGCAATTCAACCTGTTCCCGCACCGTACCGTGTTGCAGAACATCACGGATGCGCCGATGCGGGTGAAAAAGCAGAGCCGCCATCAGGCGACCAGCAAAGCACTGGCGCTGCTGAAACAGGTGGGGCTGTCTGGTCGCGAAGATGAGTGGCCGCAAAACCTTTCCGGTGGTCAGCAGCAGCGCGTTGCGATTGCCCGCGCGCTGGCGATGGATCCTGGCGTTATGTTGTTTGATGAACCGACCTCGGCGCTTGACCCGGAACTGGTGGGTGAAGTGCTGCAGGTCATTAAACAGCTGGCGCATTCCGGTATCACCATGGTGGTTGTCACCCATGAAATCGGATTTGCCCGCGAGGTCGCCGATAACATCGTCTTTATGGAGAGCGGCAAAATTGTGGCGGCTGGCCCGACGCAGCAGGTACTCGACGATCCGGACAACGGACGCGTCAGAAACTTTATCGCAACGGTGCTCTGAGCACCGTTTCTTTTGTGATAACCAGGAAGCAGGATGACGCAAAAACCGGTAATGCATAGCGCCCACTGGGGCGCTTTTCACGCTGAGCGCAGCGGCGATCAACTGCTGATTGAGCCGTTCGGGGGCGATCCCGACCCCAGTCCGCTGTTGCAAAACTTCCGTCATTCACTTAATCACCCGGCACGCGTCGCACGGCCGATGATACGGCGTGGCTGGCTGGAAAACGGGCCTGGCCCGGATCGGCGTCGTGGGGCAGATGAATATGTCGCGGTTAGCTGGGAGGAAGCCAGTCATCGGGTTGCACTGGAGCTTAAGCGGGTCGGTGAGGCTTACGGCCCGGCGGGGATTTTTGGCGGATCTTACGGATGGTCAAGCGCAGGCCGTTTCCATCACGCCCAAAGTCAGGTGCACCGTTTCCTGAACACCACGCTGGGCGGCTATGTTCGCTCAGTTAACAGCTACAGCTCCGGCGCGGCATCGGTTTTGCTGCCGCATATTGTGGGCGACATGAATGAAGTCGCCCGGCGTGGCGTGAGCTGGGAAGAGATTGCCGGTCACAGCGAGGTGGTGCTGGCGTTTGGCGGGCTGGCGTTGAAAAATGCCCAGGTGGCCAGCGGCGGCCTGAGTGAGCATACCGAGCGCGGTTTTATGCAGCGTGCAGCACAGCGCGGCACCCGTTTTATCTCGGTAAGCCCACTGAAAAGCGATTTGCCAGAGGAAGCACAGGGTGAGTGGCTGGCGCTGCGACCCGGAACGGATGCGGCGTTTATACTCGGCCTGCTGGCGGTATTAATCACCGAAGGGTTAACCGATGAGGCATTTCTGGCGCGCTACTGTGTCGGCTGGCCTCAGATGGTGGCCTACATCCGGGGTGAAGAGGATGGCGTGGTGCGTGACGCGCCCTGGGCGGCCGCGATCTGTGGCGTCAGCAGCGACCTGATCAGGCAGTTCGCCCGACAGCTGCACGGCAAGCGCGTACTGGTTACGGTCGCCCATGCCTTACAACGCGCCGAGCATGGCGAACAACCGGTCTGGCTTGGCCTGGTGCTGGCGGCGGCACTCGGACAGCCCGGGCTGCCCGGCGGCGGCTATACCTATGCACTGGGTGCGCTGGGCCATTATGGCAAACATCACAATCTGGTCAGCTTTCCGTCCCTGCCGCAGGGCAAAAATGGCATCGACCGCTTTATTCCGGTAGCCCGTATTGCCGATATGCTGCTCAATCCTGGCACCAGGTTTGACTACAATGGCCGTCAGCTTACTTATCCTCATATCCGGCTGGCTTACTGGGCGGGTGGCAATCCGTTTCACCACCATCAGGATCTGGCCCGGCTGCGTCAGGCGTTTTGCCAGCTGGATACGTTCATCGTGCATGAGAGCGTCTGGACCGCCAGTGCGCGTCATGCTGATATCGTCCTGCCCGCCACCATGACCCTGGAGCGAGAGGATATCGGCGGTGCGCCGACCGATCGCCATTTAATCGCCATGCAGCCAGTGGCACAGCCTTACGCCGAAGCCAGGGACGATTACACGATTTTCCGTGAGCTGGCCCGGCAACTTGGCCGGGAAGAAGCGTTTAGTGAAAGGCGCGATGCGCGAGGCTGGTTGCAGCATCTTTACCATCAGCTACAGGAAAAACTGGCGGCGCATCAGGTGCAGACACCGGATTTCAATCAGTTCTGGCAGCAGGGCATCCTGGCGTTGCCGCAGGTGAAGGATGGTGGACGGATGATCAATGCGTTTCGCGCTGACCCTGATGCTGCACCGCTGCCCACAGCAGGCGGCAAAATTGAGATCTTCTCCGCCACTATCGCCAGCTTTGGTTATGACAACTGTCCCGGCCATCCGGTATGGCGTGAACCCCAGCAAAAACCCAGCGCCGACTACCCATTCTGGCTGATTGCCAATCAGCCCGCGACGCGCCTGCACAGTCAGCTCGATTTTGGTGATTTCAGTCAGAGTGGCAAACGTGGAGGGCGTGAAGTCTGTAGCCTCAACAGCGAGGATGCGGCAGCCCGGGCTATCGCGGATGGCGACATCATTGAGCTTTATAACGATCGGGGCCATGTGCTCGCCAGCGCACGTCTCACCGACACGGTTATGCCTGGCGTGGTACAGCTGCCAACCGGTGCCTGGTACGATCCGGTCGACGCCACTGCCGCCCGTCCGCTTTGTCGTCACGGTAATCCCAATGTGCTGACGCTGGATATCGGGACGTCATCTCTGGCACAGGGATGTAGCGGGCAGATTACGGTGGTGCAGGTGCGTAAATTTGCCGGGGAAGTCACGCCGGTGCAGGCCTTTATTCCCCCGTTATGAGTCGGTTACAGGGCGCTCAGCACTGCGCGGCCCAGCGCCTGCAAATCTGCCGTTGAACGCAGCTCACTGGCTGCCAGCAGATCGGGCGACGACGCCTTCAGCGCCAGCTGCAGTTTCCTGTTTACATCCACACTCTCTGCCAGTGACTGCTGGCGCGTGCGGCGCTGATGCAGCTTTGTGCTATCACTCAGCGTCAGCGTGACGTCATGGAAGCGCAGGGCGGGATTAATCGCATCGGGCGGCGCGCTGTTATCGGGAGTACGACGGACGCGGGCGGCCAGTGGCATAATCTGATGATTGAGATCGCCTTCGGCGAAATCCTGCAAACGCAGATCGCCGTAGATCAGCATCGCAGCAATCACATATTCCAGGCTGAAACGCGCTTCAATGCCGTGCGTCGGAACGGATATGGAAGCGGCGATGTCACCGCCTGGCGGGAAGGCGACGGTGATATCGACAATCTGGCTCAGCAGCGCATCAAGAGGTTTGCCGGCTGCCAGCCACTGCTGGCGCAGCATTTGTGCCGCTTCCGCTGCGCTGTGGGTACCCGCGCAGGTTGGGAAAGGTTTGAACTCCAGTCCGGGCGCGCTAATCCGCCAGGGGCGGCCCCAGTTTTCCAGCAATTTCTCCGGCTGCGCCTGACCCGAACTGCTGGCTGCCAGAAAAGCCTCAATCACACCCGCCTGACGGCCATCTATTCCGGCCAGTGTCAGCAGAGCCGCTGACACCGCACGTTCTGCGGCAAAACCAGCGTGCAGTGGTTTCACCGCCGAACCAAACTGTGCGCGTAGCCCGCTGGCCTGGGTGGCAGCGATCCCCAGCAGGGTCGCGGTTGCATCACTCTCCAGCGCCAGCAAACGCGCCAGTGCCGCCGCCGCTGCCAGGGTGCCCAGCGTTGCCGTGTTGTGATAGCCCAGCGCGTAATGTTGCTGGCTGACAGCCAGTCCCAGACGACCAGCCATTTCCACACCTGTGACGTAAGCATCCAGAAAACGGTTCAGGCGCTTTGGCTGATATTGCTGCCAGGCGAGCAGGGCGGGCAGGATCACTACGCTGGGGTGACCGCGAAAATCGGCATGAAAATCATCGTAGTCCAGCGCATGTCCGGCATAGCCCAGCAGCAGCGCCTGCGAGCGCACGCTGCCGTCGCGGTAGATTGTGCGCAGTGCCGGTAAGCCGCTATCCGGCACCTCGCCCTGTAACACCGGCCAGCTCACCGCCAGGAAGTCCCGCACACCTTCACGCGCGTGCTGGTGCGCTGACTCATCCGGCTGACCATAAAGGATATGTTCAGCCAGCATTACGCTCAGGTTCATTGCGGTCGCTCCGGAAAACGGTGTAGTTCGTGGCGAAACGCGATCGGCTGTTCGCCCAGTGATGCGGGATTATCGCTGCTCATAGCGGGTTTCCTTCTGCTGCTGTCTGGCGGCTCAGCCAGGCATCATGTGCCGCCGGGTCCAGTACTTTTTTCATATAGAGGGTGATGTGACCTTTACCGAGATCGCGGGTATGCATCGGCTGGAAGCCACGTTTCAGATACATCTCTTTCAGCCAGGGGTGATGGGTGGCGGTGCCCAGCGAGACCGCAGGGGCATGCAACTGATCGATCAGGATTTCCTGCTCTAACCGATCCTGAACCTGGCGACCAAAATGGTGGCCGGGATAGTCGGGATGCGCGCCAAACCAGCCGATATGCGGCAGCCCAAACGGGCCGGGCAGCGGCCCCCAGGGATAGCGAACGGTCACTGATGAAACCATCTGGTCACGCATGTAGAGCGCATACACGCCATGATTCTGCAGATGGCGTAATGCTGTAGCGCGGTCAGCCGTGGCGGCATCAAATTTAATGCCCAGCGCTTTGACGGGTGCATAGGCGGCATGCATCAGCGCCAGATAAACATCTACCTCATCTTCTCTGACCTGACGAAAATCGAGTTGCATAATATTTCCCGGAAAACTGCCAGGCAGGCAGTTAATTCATACAGCCAGAATAAGAGATTAACAGTAAAAGCCGGGTCGCTATGTGTGAAAAATAACTAACCTAATGCGGATTTGTGAATATGAAATGGCCGGTTTTTGATTGCTTAAATTGTTATTTGTCGTAGTATTCAGAAAAGAAATTAAATTCCATGAAACGCTATTAACTCACTGTAATAAAAGTCTTTTTCTATTTTATATAATCAGGATGCTGCTGTGTTAGCCATTACATCTCCGCGAGCCTATGCGCATGAGGCGGGCCTGCGCATCCGCGCCGGTCAGTTTATTAAACCCTATGCCACCCATATTCGTATTTTTACCTCTCCTCAGGCGTGGCAGGCGGTTAATCCGGAATTAAGCCAGAGTCTTGAAGAGAATGGCATCCGCTGGCAGCTCGACTATTTAGAGGGCGAATGTACCGAACAGGCCATCGCCAGCTTAAAACATCATATCGCACAGCAGGGCGCAGAACTGCTGCTGGCGATTGGGGGTGGACGCGTGCTGGATGCGGCTAAAGCCGCTGCCAGCCAGTTGCCGACGGTCACGCTGGTTAACTTTGCGACCCAGGCGGCAACTTGTGCGGCCTGGTCACCGATTGCCATCATCTATAACGAGCAAGGCGGCCATCTGCGCAGCCAGCCGCTGGGGAAAATGCCGGAGCTGGTGCTGGTAGACAGTGAAGTGATCGCCCGGAGCGACGTGCGCTACCTGAAAGCGGGTATTGTGGATGCGCTGGCCAAATATTATGAATTCCGGCCTTACCAGCAGCACAACCCTGATGATCTGGCTTTGGATCTTAAGGTGATGACCGCGCGGCAGGCGCTGGACACTTTCCGGCAGCAGGGAGACGCCGCGATCCTGGCCTGTCAGCAGCAGCGGGTCACGCCTGAACTGGTCAGAGTCATTGATGCCACTATCGTGCTCGCCGGGCTGGCGAATAGTGTGCGCGACCTGCTGCCGACGCCGGGCTTTGCGCACGCCATTCACAATCGACTGACGCACCTGCCGGAGCTGCATCACTGGCTGCACGGTGAGAAAGTCGGCTTCAGCCTGCTGGTGCAGTCACTGATAGAACATGACGGCGTCGCGGATGCGGAACTCCTTGCGCTGCTGCGACACTACGATATGCCGCTGAAGCTGCCGGTGTTACGCGGCGATCGCCATAGCGCGCTGCGCAACCTCGCGCAGCAGATTAAATTCCCCCAGGCCTGCGCAGAACGGCTGCCGTTTAGCGTCTCCGCCCGCGCGCTGGAACAGGCGCTGCTGGCGACGGACACACTTTTTTAAGCGCGCGCTGCGGCGCGCCTTTTCACCTTACAGACCAGGAATCGTTCATGAATCATTTCACTCCATCACGTCGCCTGCGGCTCGGCCTGTTTGTTCAACCGGTGGGTCAGCACGTGAGCGGCTGGCGTCTGACGGAACAGCTGGGCGATCCCACTGACATCGACTGGCTGATCACGCTGGCTAAAAAAGCCGAAGCGGGTAAGTTCGACCTGTTCTTTGTGGGTGATGCACTGGCAACCAGCATGTATCGTCTGCCGTCGACCATGGCACGCCTTGAACCGCTGACGATGCTGGCGGCGCTGGCGGTCAACACCAGACGTATTGGCCTGGCTGCAACCGCCTCTACCACCTTCAGCGATCCCTTTACGCTGGCGCGCAGTTTCTCGTCACTGGATCACATCAGCCGTGGTCGGGCCGCGTGGAACGTCGTGACCTCGTTTTCCACTGACGTTGCACGTAACTTCAGCCGCAGCGATATGCCCGACCACGCTTCCCGCTATGCCCGTGCGCGGGAGTTCCTTGAGGTGGCAGACAAATTGTGGCAGGGCTGGGAAGCAGGGGCAGTACAGCCCGACAAAGCGACCGGGGACTATTTTGTTGATGAGAAGATCAAGCCGATCAACCATCAGGGCGAGCATTTTCAGGTACAAGGCCCCCTGAATATCACGCGTTCGCCACAGGGACGTCCGGTGATTATCGAAGCAGGTTCTTCTGCTGATGGTCAGAAGCTGGCGGCTGAGACAGCGGAAGTGATCTTTACCGCCTCCGCCAGTCTGGAGGAAGCGCAAGCGTTCTATCGCACTCAAAAGGAGCAGGTCATTGCCGCCGGGCGTAACCCGGATCATGTCGTGATCATGCCCGGTGTCATGCCGATTATTGGCCGCACGCGTGAGGAGGCGAAGGCGCTGTGGAAAAAGCTGAATACGCTGGTGGATATTGAGAACGGGCTTCGTCAGCTCTCACTGCGGTTCAGTATGGATCTCAGCCAATATCCACTGGATGGCCCGGTACCGGAGGTTCCGCTGGGCGAAGGTAATCAGAGCCGCGTTAAGCTGATGACCGATATGGCAAAGCGCGAGAATCTTACGCTGCGTGAGCTGGCCGCCGTCGCCGCCGGTTCACGCGGACACCGCGTGATTGTCGGTACCGCTGAAGATATCGCCGACGACTTCCAGCAGTGGCTGGAGCAGGGCGGCGCGGACGGCTTTAACATCATGCCAGCCATTATGCCGGAACAGCTGGATCTGTTTGTGGAGCTGGTGATCCCGGAACTGCGCCGTCGCGGACTGTTTCGCGATGAGTATGAGTTTGCCACGCTGCGGGAGAATCTGGGGCTTAAAGTGATAACCGAAGAGAGTTAACAGCCACGGTCATCACGGGAAATATTACCGCAATACTGCATGCAGTTTGCTGGAAAAGGATATGCGGTTAACTCAGCAGGGAGGCTGGAGCCTGTATTGTGCCGCACTATTTTCCAAAAGCGTTCTGCAAACCCATTCATACCCGATATAGTGCAAATCTATCCTCCGGGATGTGAGATCGCTGAATGTCAGAATACAGGTTCTATACCAAAGGCAAATACACTGTTGCACTTGAAAGATCGGACGTAACACGAACTTTCGATCTGACAGAGCAGGGTTATAAAAAACAGTTTGAGGAAGTTCGTGCCTCAGATGAAAAACAGGCACTCGCACGCTTCGCGGATATCCGCAGGGACAAACGCATCGACCAGCACAACTTTCTGGCGGGCGCGGCCACGATGCCCCTGATTGGCGTATTAACAGCGATTGCTTTCTCTCTCTTCTGGCGAAAAAAAACGGGAAAATAACCCTGTGTTGATTCACTTTGCAGGGGTTTAGCTTAGCCTGATATCAGAATAACCAGGGAGCAGGACGCCGTTCCCTTTTCACCTAAAAGGACTTATCCATGAAAAAGATCATTCCCATTTTCTGCTGTGCCCTGTTAGCCGGTTGTGCGCCTCTCACTCCACACGAATGCATTAAAAAAAGCGCACTCGAAACCTGCAGCTATAACCGTTCAGGAAAAGTCGGGGACAACGATATCTATGGTCAGCAGGCATCTGGCATAAAAAAAGCGCTGGATGCTGCACTATCAGAGCCGCACGCCTGGAAGGGGAAACGCTGTAATGCCCATCTGGATTTCAAAATTGATGGCACCCTGGATAATTTTATTATCAAAGGGGGCGATAAAGATTATTGCAACGCGCTCAAAGTGGCGGCAAAACGCGCCAGATTTCCGGCTTTCACCGACCAGCATGTTTTCGATGTGATGGGATCAGCGCGCTGGAATATGGAAGGACAGCCCTGACACGCATCCTGCCCGTTAAATCAGCCCTCAGACAGCCCGCAACCGCGGGCTGTCTGGCCTCCCAGCACCACCATTATCAGAACTGATAAGAAACGCTGACATTCAGGTTACGTGGCTCACCGTAAACGTAGCTGTTCATATAGCTGTAATATTCACGGTCGAAGAGATTATCGACGTTGGCCTGTACGGCAACCTGCTTATTCACCTGATAGCGGGCAAACAACGAGGCCAGCGGGTAGCTGCCCTGATATACCCGTACGCTGTCGCCGCTGGCATTGGTCACATCTTTAAACACCCGGTTCTGCCAGTTAATTCCGCCACCAACGGTGAGCTCGGGGATTGCGTCCAGCTGATAACGGGTGAAAAGCTTGAATGAGGTTTGCGGCTGATAGCTGTTGAACCGGCCACTTTTATCGCGTGCCACATAGCGGGTTGCGCCAAAGGTCAGCTGCAGATTATCGGTCAGCGCGCCATTCAGCTCGAACTCGGCACCTTTACTCACTGCACCTTTGGCGGCGTCATAGGCCTGCTCATTGCCGCTCAGATAAATGCCATCAATCGCCTGTCCAACGTTATCCTGCTCGATGCGGAAAATTGCTACGCTGGCGGTCAGCAGGCCATCGTTCCAGGCCGATTTCAGACCGGTCTCGTAACTTTTACCTGTCACCGGTGAGAGGTAACTGCCGTGAGTATCGCGATAAGTCTGCGGCAGGAAAATGGCGGTATAGCTGCCATAGGCGGACCAGGTGTCATTAATGTCATACACCAGCCCTGCATAAGGCGTGGTGTTATTTTTAGTCATCTCTCCGCTGCTGCCATGGGTGCTCCACTGGGTATAGCGAGCGCCAATAATCAGCGACAGCGGATCGGCCAGCGACAGCCGTGCAGCGCTATAGACCGATTTCTGACGAACAGTGTCATCATCGTTGAGATACCAGCCCTGCCATTCAGGCTCCGCAACGTTACCGCTCCAGCTATTATTGAAAATCCCCATATCGGCGGCAGTGATTTCACCCGCCTCCGCATCGCTGAATCCATCCTGACTGTAGGCGGCATTATGCTGGCGGCTGTAGCTTGCCCCGGCCATCAACAGGTGATGACGACCCAGTAGTTCAAACGGGCCGCTGGCAAAGCCATCGATTGAATCCATTTTACGCTTGCCGCGATCCATACTGCCATAACCGGTAGTGCCTTCACCGCTCTCCTGATCGGGATTGCCCATCACATAGAGCAGCTTATCGCTGAAGGTATTCTCAGCATGCGTGCCGTTGATATGAATATTCCAGCCGTTATCGAAGTTATGGTCGATATCCGCAAAGACTTTGCGCGAATTAGTGTTGTAACGCGCCCAGTTAGCTGATGAATTCAGGCTGCGGTCGTAATGTGTCGTGGCGTTGTTACTGTAAAACATCGGCAGGCCACCCCAGGTTGGATTGCCGGTGTTGTCATCTTCATAGTCGTAGCCCAGTGACAGCGTCGTCTTCTCGGTAAGGTCCGCATCAATCACGCCATAGATGAATTTTTTGGTTTTTTGATAGCGATCCAGCCAGCTCTCCTGATCGGTATAACCGGTCACCACACGGCCGCGCAGGCTGCCATCGCTGTTAAGCGGGGCAGAGAGATCCGCCACGTAGCGCTGCTTGTTCCAGCTGCCATAGCTGGCACTCAGCGTGCCGGTCGCGGTTTTGCTGTCAGCATGTTTACGCACCATATTGATCGAGGCCGAAGGGCTGCCCGCTCCGGTCATCAGGCCGGTCGCACCGCGCACGATTTCAATACGGTCATAGATTGCCGTGTCGGACGCCGCGTCGCCGTAATTCCATGTATCGTTAACCGAGGTCGGAATGCCATCGAAAGTGAAGTTGCTGACTTTGAAGCCGCGTGAATAGTACTCGGAGCGTTCACTGTCGATAAGATTGGTGGAGATACCGGTGGCGTTGGTCAGCACATCATTAACCGATTGCAGATCCTGATCCTGCATTCGCTGCTGCGTCACCACGCTGAGTGACTGAGGCACATCTCGCGGTGTCAGCATTAATTTGGTGCCCGCGCGGGTGGTCTGCACCGCGTAATTCTGCTTACCGCTGTCACTGGTTTCGTCAGGCGTGGCGCTGACCACCATATCCTGCGATGTCTCCTCCGCCGCCAGGGCGGGGTGGAAGAGGGCGTGTATCGCCAGTGTCAGTAATGAGACGCTAAAGCTGTTTCTGAAACCTGATTCCCTGCCACTACGAGCCATAAAATTTTCCATTAAAAATTGGTATTGAGTTAAACCGTTGTGTCTTTGGTTGTTATTTTTTATCCACTCATCTTCTGGAGAAAGACGCTCAGCCATTTATGAGAACGCCAATGATAATCATTTGCTTTATATATTCTTCAAAGGATTCAATCGAAAGTGTAACTTTATGTTAATTATTTATAATTCAATTTGATAGGAAAATTTAAAGCCTTTTAGTTGCTGGTGTTTATCAGATTTGAAAGCAGAAAAAGGGCATTCAGGTGGAATTTCACGGGGCAGTTAAGCGGTTTAACGCGGGTAAAATGACCGGACAGGTCTGGATAGTAGCGTCGTCATTTGATTACTGGCTGTTAATGCGTATGATTCTCATTCTTTATTTCCTGACGGAGTTCAGCATGAAATCGTTAAGCCCGCGCAAAGCCGCTGTTGCCATGGCAGTTGCCGCTGCCTTTAGCCTGACAGCGTGTCAGGCACCAGCTAAAAAATCCGATGCGCCTGCCGCTGAAGCCCCAAAACCGGTTAATACCGCAGTGACACAACGCGCTCTGGGTGATGGTCTGTACGAAATGGCTTACTCCCCTGCGTCAAAAGCGTTGTTTGTCGCCAGCGCGCAGGCGTTTAAGGATGTGAACGGCGGCATGATCTATCGTCTCGATCCGGCCACGCTGACGACCAAAGGCGAAACGCATACCGACATGAAAAACTTCGGTACCGCTATCGATGAAAACGGTCAGGTGTTCTACACCACCAACTCACTGGATGGCGCGATCTCCAAAGTGGATGCCCAGAGTGGCAAAGTGCTGCAGCGTCTGGTGTTCCCGGGCAAGATCAGTAAAGAGGGCTATCCGGCGGGTGCGCGTGAAGTCCTGTGGCACGGCAACGAGCTTTATGTCGGTCGCGTAGCCGAACCGGGCTATATCTCCGTCGTAGATACCCGAACCTTTAAGCTGAAAACCGAGATTAAAAACGCCGGGAAATGGGTCACCGGTATCATCTATTCCCCGCTGACTGAGCGCATTTATGCGGCTAACGGCTCGGGTGAAATTCTGGTGATCAATCCACGCAGCCATAAAATCGAGAAGCGCTGGACCGCAGGCGATGGCAAAGAGTATCTGTTCCTGAACATGGCGGAAGATCCTGCTACCGGTCGCCTGTTTGTTACTGACGACTCCAAAGGCAAAACCACGCTGATCTTTGATGAGCGCACCGGCAAAGTGATCAAGCGTATCGTAGGCGATGCGATGGGCATCAAGTTCAACGCTAAACGCAATGAGCTTTACATCAGCCAGCGCGAATCGAAGAAAGTGCTGCAACTGGATGCCACCACCTACGCGGTGAAAAACAGCTGGTCGTTTGACAAGAACCCAAACAGCCTGCTGATTGGCCCGGACAACAACACGCTCTATGTCACCCTGAAGGCGGAATTCAACAAAGATTCCTCCACCAAAGGCACTGACGAGATTGCCCGTATCGCGCTGCCGTAATCACGCGCTAAAAGCGTCACTCTGCATTGGCAGGGAAGCGATGCGAACACAGTTAAAGCCCGCTCAGGGAAGCCTGAGCGGGCTTTCTTATTAATAACAATGCCCCACAGCATCTCACTCCATAACCAATCCGGTACAGCTCGCAAAACGATGAAGGTTGTGTGGATTCATCACTGACCCGACTGAACGCTTCTCTCACTTTGCACTAAAAGCACAGGCATCTGAAATCTCCCTGCATCACACTCGATTATCGCTTTACACCTATATAGTATTTAACCTATATTAATAAGGAGATCCCGTGTGGATGATTAAAACGATGGAGAGGTTTGATCGCTGGTTTACCTTGCTTAATGAGAGCGATCGCGCCTGCGTACTGGCAGCATTAATGGTGTTGCGCGAAAAAGGGCCGGGGTTGTCCAGGCCATACGCGGATACGCTAAAAGGCTCTGTTTATATCAACATGAAAGAGCTGCGTATTCAGAGTCGCGGCGATCCGATAAGGGCTTTCTTTGCTTTTGACCCAAACCGAACGGCGATTGTGCTTTGTGCCGGAAATAAGGTGGGCAATGAAAAGCGTTTTTATCAGGAGATGCTTCCGGTTGCCGATCGGGAATTTACACACTGGCTGAATAGTTTTAAAGATGAGGAGTAACCAGATGGGCAGAACGCTTGAACAGCTTATTGCGGATGAAAAACCGGAAGTCGTTGCCGACGCCCAGGCGATGGCGACGGATATCCTGCTCAACATTCACCTTGCCGAGCTGCGTGAGAAAGTGCAGAAAACACAGGTCGAAATGGCAAAGGCGCTGGGCATTACACAGCCTACCGTGGCGGGTATGGAGAAGCCGGGCCGCGATCTGAAGCTCTCCACGCTCAAGCGCTATATCGATGCGGCAGGGGGTAAGCTGCGGCTGGTGGTGGAACTGCCGGACGGCTCGCACTACGGGTTTGAGGTGTAAGCCATTCAGGCGGGGATGTCATGCCGCCGTGACCGAAAACATAAATGCAAAAAGCCCGCTCAGGTTTCCCTGAGCGGGCTTTTCTGATTCTGGCTCCTCTGACTGGACTCGAACCAGTGACATACGGATTAACAGTCCGCCGTTCTACCGACTGAACTACAGAGGAATCGCTTGAACGGGGCGAATATTAGCGGCGCAGATCCCGCTTGTCAAAGCCCTGTTTACCGAATTGCGTTCAGATGCTCGTAAAAGCAGCGGATTGGCGATTTTTACCCGATTCTGCTGGATTTTCAAACTGCCAACAGGATCTCACTTTGCGGGCATTTCTCCGCAGATGTTAGAGGCATGTCAAAGTTTTGTTGTTTGCCGATGTTAAAACAACCGTTTCAGTGCTTTTATGATAAAAATTTCAAAACGTGATTATATGGAATAAATAAACTGCTTATCATCACGGTCGTCATTATCGTCTGAAAGTGAAACGCTATTTTGAAGTTAACTGTTTGCAGATCAAGTGATTGTGAAAAGGAGTGGTCGATCACAAAAATAGTCAGAACCTGAAGTCTTACCTCAAATTTCCCGAAACAGACGCCAGACAGGCTGGGTGAATGTAAAAGATATTTTTCATTCGCGGTCACAGCCGCTGAGCAAGTTAACAAATAAGAAGGGTCCCTATGAACATTAAAAAAACGATTGTCGCCTCACTGTTAGCCTGCATGTTACCTGCCGCGGTTATGGCAAAAGATATCTCAGTTGGCGTCTCCATGGCGCTGTTTGATGACAACTTCCTCACCATTCTGCGTACCTCTATGCAGAAAGAGATGCAGAAAGATGGCGTTAAAGGGCAGGTTGAGGATGCAAAAGGCGACGTTTCACAGCAGCTGCAGCAGGTTCAGAACTTTATCGGTCAGGGGGTTGATGCGCTGATCGTCAACCCGGTCGATACCAATGCGGTGAAACCGATTATGGACCAGGCGAGCAAAGCGGGCATCCCGCTGATCTTTGTCAACCGCCGTCCACAGGCTGAGCTGACCGGCAAAATGGCCTATGTCGGGTCCGATTCGGAACTGGCCGGACGCTTACAGATGGAAGCGCTGGCTAAAGCGATGAACGGCAAAGGCAACGTTGCCATCCTGATGGGTGACCTGGCGAATGAAGCGACCCGTGACCGTACCAAAGGTGTGGAAGAGGTTGCGGCTAAATTCCCTGGCATCAAAATTGTTCAGAAACAGACCGCCAAATTTACCCGTAACGATGCGGTAGACGTAGTCAGTAACTGGATGACTGCCGGTGATGAGATCAATGCCATCGCTTCTAACAACGATGAAATGGCGATCGGTGCGCTGCAGGCACTGGGTAAAAATCCGGACAAAATCCTGATCGCTGGCGTCGATGGCACACCCGATGCGCTGCAGATGCTGAAGCAGGGCAAGATGGTCGCCACGGTATTCCAGGATGCGCAGGGCCAGGGTGAAGGTGCGGTGCAGACGGCAATCAAACTGGTGAATGGCGAGAAAGTTCAGAAAGTCATCAATATCCCCTACCAGTTGATTACTAAAGAAAACATGGAACAGTTTACCAAGCGTAACCTGAAATAGTCGTTCCCGACCCAGCTGTACGGAGGTGATGTATGAACGCTTTTGCGCTTGAAGCCGAAGGCATCAGCAAGTTCTTCCCCGGCGTTAAAGCCCTCGACAACGTGTCGTTGCGGGTGCGTCCGGGAACGGTACATGCCTTGATGGGCGAAAATGGCGCGGGCAAATCCACTTTAATGAAGTGCCTGATCGGGATGTATCGTCCCGATCAGGGCACCATCAAAATTAAAGGGGAGCCGGTGCAGTTTCAGGACACCATGGACGCGTTGCGTTCCGGCATTTCAATGATCCACCAGGAACTCAACCTGGTGCCTTACATGACCGTCGCCGAGAATATCTGGCTGGGTCGCGAGCCGATGAGATTTGGCTTTGTCGATCACGCCCGACTTAATCAGATGACGCAGGAACTGCTCAACCGCCTGAATATCCGCCTGAAAGCCGATCGGATGGTGGGCGAGCTGAGCATCGCGTCGCAGCAGATGGTTGAGATTGCCAAAGCAGTTTCATGGGATTCAGACATCGTGATCATGGATGAGCCCACCTCCGCGCTGACAGAAACCGAAGTAGCGCATCTGTTTACCATCATTCGTGACCTGCGGGAGCAGGGCAAAGCGATCATCTACATCAGCCATAAGATGGATGAAATTTTCACCATCACCGACGAAGTCAGTATCTTCCGTGACGGCAACTGGATCGCCAGCGATCAGACGTCGAAATATACCCGCCAGTCGCTGATTACCCAGATGGTGGGACGCGAACTGACCCAGCTGTTCCCGAAATTCAACAGCGCAATTGGTGAAGAGGTGCTGACGGTGCGCAATCTCACCTGCAAAGATCGTTTCACCGACGTCAGTTTCAGTGTGCGCCGGGGGGAGATCCTCGGCGTCGCCGGACTGGTGGGTGCGGGTCGCAGCGAGGTGATGGAGAGCCTGTTCGGCATGGAGAGCTTCGACAGCGGCGAGATCCTGATTGATGGCGTGCCGGTGACAATCGACTCACCCTCAACCGCGATTGAAAAGGGCATGGCGTTCCTCACCGAAGACCGTAAAAAGTCCGGCCTGTTTCTGGTGCTATCGGTGATGGAGAACATGAGCATCGTTAACATGCCGGAGTACAGCGGTAAAAGCGGGTTTGTCAGCCATGTGAAGATGGCGCAGGACTGCATGGATCAAATCCGTCGTCTCAACATCAAAACGCCGACCATGGATCAAATCATCAATAACCTCAGCGGCGGTAATCAGCAGAAAGTCCTGATTGCCCGCTGGCTGCTGGCGCAACCGAAGATTCTGATTCTGGACGAACCGACGCGCGGCATTGACGTCGGCGCGAAAGCGGAGATTTACCGCTTAATCAGTGAACTTGCCAACCGTGGCGTGGCTATCATCATGGTCTCCTCTGAACTGCCGGAAATTCTTGGCATGAGCGACCGGGTGATGGTCATGCACGGCGGGCGTATAACCGGCATCCTCGATAAAGAAGAAGCCGATCAGGAAACCATTCTGTCGTTGGCATCCGAGTGAGGCGCGAGACCACTATGAGCAATATGAAAGCTACTGCCACCCCGGCAGCCCCGCAGCAACCCTCTTTTTTTGCCAGCCTGCGTCATAAATTGCCGAAAGATACCGGCATTTTCGTGGTGATGGTGGGGATTGCGTTAATTTTTGAAATGTTCGGCTGGTACGTGCGTGACCAGTCTTTCCTGCTCAACACCAACCGTCTGATCCTGATTGTATTGCAGGTGGCGATTATCGGGATTATCGCCGTCGGCGTGACCCAGGTCATCATCACCACCGGTATCGATCTCTCCTCCGGATCCATTATTGCCCTGGCGGCAGTGGTGGCCGCGAGCCTGGCGCAGACCTCTGACAGCCTGTCGCCAATGTATCCGTCGCTGGTGAATATGCCTGCGGTGATCCCTATCGCGGCCGGTATCGGCGTCGGTTTGCTGGCGGGCGTGGTCAATGGTGTACTGATTACCCGCACCGGCATTCCGCCGTTTATTGCCACGCTGGGCATGATGGTGTCGGCACGTGGTCTGGCGCAGTATTACACCCAGGGCAATCCGATCAGCTTCCTTTCCGATGGCTTCACCTCAATCGGACAGGGTGCCATGCCGGTAGTCATTTTCCTGGTGGTGGCGCTGCTGTTCCATATCGCCCTGAAGCATACCCGCTACGGTAAATATGTTTACGCCATCGGCGGCAACATGACCTCGGCGAAAGTCTCCGGTATCAACGTTAATAAGTATCTGATTATCGTCTACACCATTGCAGGCGCGCTCTCTGGCCTGGCGGGTGTAGTACTGGCGGCGCGCGTCAGCAGCGGTCAGTCGAGCATGGGGATGTCGTACGAGCTGGATGCCATTGCTGCAGCCGTTATCGGTGGCAGCAGCCTGATGGGTGGCGTGGGCCGTATCACCGGTACATTGATTGGCGCAGTGATCCTTGGCCTGATTAAAAGCGGATTCACCTTCGTTGGTGTCGATGCGTACATTCAGGACATCATCAAAGGAATGATTATTGTGGCTGCGGTCTCTATCGACATGCACCGTAACCGCAAAAAACGTTAATCAGCAGGCGTTGCCTTCTTCCGGATGCGGGAGAGGGCAACGGTTGCTTTTTATCATCCGGCATTTGTCAGCGATAAGAAATCCTGCTGATAGCGGTTACATTTACTCCCTGTTTTTTACTCCTCTGTTCAGGCCCTGCAAGCCTTCATCAGGTGCAATGCGTTTCCACTGCACTCAAACTGTACAGCCTGTCATCACTTTTCTGCACGTCTGACTCGCAGCGTCTGCACTGTCACAGTGCGACTGACGGCTTTACTCTCTCTTCTCAGCCATTCCTGATCCTTATTAACCCATAAGAGGTAATCAGAAACGCTTATTTTCCGGGCCGTTAGGAAAAATCTGGCTGCTTGATGGCCTGAGTTTTTTAAACCTGGCCTGCATCTTGCAAAATCTCTGTTATCAGGGCGATGGGATCAGACCCATTTCGCTATTCGGGGTGAGTGACGGAGGCAAGATGAATTTAAGACGACTGAAGTACTTTGTGAAAATCGTCGATATCGGCAGTCTGACGCAGGCAGCAGAAGTGTTGCACATCGCCCAGCCTGCACTCAGTCAGCAGGTCGCGACGCTGGAAAATGAACTTGATCAGCAGTTGCTGATTCGTACCAAGCGCGGCGTTACGCCAACTGAGGCGGGTAAGATTCTCTATGGTCATGCGCGCACCATTCTGCGCCAGTGTGAGCAGGCCCAGACTGCGGTAATTAACGCCGGTCAGGTGCTGAGTGGACAGGTATCGATTGGGCTGGCCCCAGGGACAGCGGCTTCATCGCTGACCATGCCGCTGTTGCAGACCGTGCGCGATCAATTTCCGGAAGTGCTGGTTTATCTGCACGAAAATAGCGGCAGCGTGCTGAATGAGAAAGTGATGAACGGTCAGCTGGATATGGCGGTGCTGTACGATCGCGCGCCCACTGCCGGGATCACCAGCATGCCGCTGATGAAAGAGGATCTCTTTCTGGTAGGCGCCACCGATTACCCGGGAGCCAGCGTCGATCTGGCCGATGTGGCGCAGATGAGTCTGTTCTTACCGCGTGATTACAGCGCAGTGCGCAAGCGGGTCGATGAGGCCTTTTCGCTGCGTCGGCTGAGTGCACGCATCATCGGTGAGATCGAATCGATTTCAACCCTGACCGCAGCCATTTCCAGCGGCATGGGCGTGACCGTATTACCTGAGTCCGCCGCCCGTTCGCTGGTGGGCTCAACCGATGCCTGGATGTCACGCATCAACAGCCCGTCGTTGAGTCTGCCGCTGTCACTGAACGTCTCCGCCCGGTTGCCACTGTCACCTTCAGCGCAGGCAGTGAAGAACATTCTGCTGTCGCTGCTGAATAAGCCGCTGAGTGAGGAGCGGGAGTTAATGTTAGTGAGTTAAGAGGGCGCTTGCAGCGGGCTGGCAACCAGCCGGTTTCGCTTTGCAGCGGGCTGCACTGAGCGGGTTTCGCCCGCCAGGCGTATGGGAGTTTCAGGTCACTTAGCCGCGCGTTAGCACTGAGCGGTTTACGCCCGCCAGGCGATGGAGGCTGTGAGCCTTTAGCAGCGGGTATGCACTGAGGAAGTTTCGCCCGCCAGGCGATGAGGAGTTTCAGGTTGCCCGAGCAGGCGGACGCGTCAAGGGGCGGACGCCCGCCCCTTGACAATCCCGGCGTCCGGCTGCCTGCGCGCCCCGCTGTGCGGGGTGCCTTCGTCACGCCCTGCAGCCGACGGACCGTTCGGACTCGCCATCCCTGGCTCGTGCCGTCCTTTCGCCGACGTCCTGTCGGCTCATCCTTGCCTGCGGTTGTTCCTCAGCGCTGCGGACGCCTCTGGTAAACCTTCGTCTGTAATTTCTGTATTTATTTGCTGCACAGAGCTGTTTACTGGCTGGACAGGAAGAGGTTCTATCTTTCCATTTCGACACAATGTGAACTTCATAGCACGAATGATAAATCCATGTTGGCGTGAAGAATTGCTGATGCGACTTTTAAATTATTCTGAATAGCTTTTGGGCACGTTTTTTTTCTCTGATACCGGGTTATTCCGCGATCTCTATATCTGAAACAATAAAACTTCAATCAGGTTGATTTCACGCTGTATGAAAATTGATCTGATGTTTGCCGGAAGATAGTTTAATCAGGCTGTGAAAGCAGTGGGCCTGTCAGCAGAAAACAGGCTGGCTTTCTCTTTTTAAAATGGAGTTTAAAACGATGGCTATTCCAGCTTATCTCTGGCTTAAAGATGACGGTAACAACATTATTGTCGGATCAGTCGACGTGGCAGGTCGTGAAGGCGCTATTGAAGTCCTCGGCCTGAATCACGGCGTCATGCTCTCCACAGACAACGTGACGGGTAAAACAACCGCTGTCCGCGAACACGCTTCTTACAGTTTTGATAAAGAGATCGATAAGTCCAGTCCCTGCCTTTACAGGGCTGTGACCTCAGGTCAAAAGCTTTGCTCAGCGGAAATAAGATTTTACCGGATAAATGACGCGGGGCAGGAGGTGGAATATTTCAATACTTTGATGGAAGGCGTAACCGTTATCTGTGTGGGCCCGATGATGTATGACGTTAAATCCCGCTATGGTGAGGCGCGGGATCATCTGGAAACTGTAGAGCTGATTTACGAAAAAATTACCTGGCGATATGCAGACGGAAATATCGTCCACTCGGACAGCTGGAATGATCGAGTGACAGCATAAAGGAATATAACGATGACATGGACATATGAGCAAAGCACGGGTCACTTATACCACAACAGTGAATTTATTGAGGCCGGCTACTCAGGTAGTCTGACTAACAAAAATAATCCCGATCGCCAGCATGTAAGAGGGATGGGGCCCCTTCCTCACGGAACGTACAGAATTGCAGGGCACTCCACATCAAAAGGACCCCTGACCATTATTCTGGTGCAGACTTCCGGAGAGTCTTTTGGCCGTTCGGCATTTCGCATTCATGGCGAAAGGGTCAATAAGCCAGCGGGCTTCGCCTCAGAAGGCTGCATCATTATGTCACTTGCAACCCGGCGACGCGTGCTGCGTGAAGGCGGGACACTGGAGGTGGTCCGATGAAATATCTGATATTGATTGGCCTTCTGCCCTTCGCGGTCTGGGCTGGAGCGAATACATCCGACTGGGAAAATTCGCTGAAGGGCATCGCGTCAGGAGAGCAAGCCTGGCTTGCAAAAGTGCCTCAACTGGCAGCTACGGCTGATGTACAGCAGGCAACCCGGATGGAGGATGCCCTTGCCTCGGCGTTAGCAAAGAATACCCCGGGCGTGCTGGAGACGCTCCGGGTTATTGACGCCAGATCCTGGCCCCATATGGCAGGTACAGACATTGTCTGCAGCGTTCCGGCTGAGCAACCTACAGCCTTTATAGAGGATTTTTATCAACAAACCCGTCTGGCGCTACTGGCAACTGACCAGGGTGCGACCTGTCTGTGGATCCTGGAAGCAAGCTATGAAGAGATGAAAGCAGAGAGCGCCAGAATGCGTAATCTAACGCCTTCTGTAAAATAGCCTCTCCCCCAGGCCGGGTTTCAGTCAAATTCTGAAGTCCGGCCGCCCATCTCAAACCTCTCTGCACCCCCAAAACCCACCCCGTTATTCCGTAAAGTCATAAATCCGAATTTTTTAGTATTTCCGGTTATCAATAATAGTTCTTACCATCAGATAATCAGATTATGTAAAGGGAGGTAAATACCGTGAATTTCCAGCAGCTTAAAATCATCCGCGAGGCGGCCCGCTGTGAGTTTAACTTAACGGAAGTCGCTAATACGCTGTTTACCTCCCAGTCGGGAGTAAGTCGGCACATTCGTGACCTGGAAGATGAACTCGGGGTTGAGATCTTTATCCGTCGCGGCAAGCGCCTGCTGGGGATGACCGAGCCGGGCAAAGCGCTGCTGACCATCGCTGAGCGTATCCTGGATGAAGCGGGCAAAGTGCGACGTCTGGCCGATGTCTTTACCAATGAAACCAGCGGCATCCTGACCATAGCCACTACCCATACTCAGGCGCGCTACAGCCTGCCGAAAGTCATCAAAGCGTTTCGTCAGCTCTATCCTAACGTCCGGCTTGAACTTAATCAGGGTTCGCCGCAGGAAATTGTCACCATGCTGCTGGCGGGTGAGGCGGACATTGGCATCGCCAGTGAATTACTGGTCAACAACAGCAGCCTGGCGGCGTTCCCCTGGTTCAGCTGGCATCACGCCTTACTGGTGCCGAAAGGGCATGAACTGGTGCAGAACCAGCCAGTTTCACTGAGCACGCTCAGCCGCTATCCGCTGATCACCTACCGGCAGGGTATCACCGGACGTTCGCGGGTTGACCGTGCGTTTCAGACGGCCGGTTTAAAACCAGATATCGTGCTCAGTGCTCAGGACTCCGATGTGGTGAAAACCTACGTCAAACTCGGTTTAGGCGTGGGGATACTGGCCGATCAGGCGTGTGAAACTGAAGAGAGTGAAGAGCTGGTACGCCTCGATGCCACCCATCTGTTCGATGCCAGCACCGTATGGCTCGGCCTCAAGCGCGGCCAGCTGCAACGCAACTACGTCTGGCAGTTCCTGGAACTCTGCAACGCCAACCTGTCGCTGGAAGAGATCAAGCGTCAGGCGCTCTCCTACAGCAATGACGACGAACCGGTTATCGACTTCCAGATTTAAGCACACGGCGCATCCACCCGGATGCGCGCCTGTTTCCGCACGGCATAAAATTTCAAATCATTGCGAAAATCTCCCCTATCGACCTTTCTCACCCCGCACAACAACATCCTGCGCTGACCCGGCGCGATAAAGTGGAATCAGCTGACCACAAGGGGATGATATGTCGCGACTACAACTTAACGATAGCGATCTGCTGCGCCAGCAGGCGCTGTTTAATGGACGCTGGCAGGATGCGCATCAGGGCGCCACGCTGCCGGTTACCGATCCCGCCACGGGCGAAACCCTGGCGACGATTCCGGCACTGGGTCGGGCAGAAACCGGGCAGGCGATAGCTTATGCGGAAACAGTGCGCATCAGCTGGGGCAAAACCACCAATGCCAGCCGTGCCGCGCTGCTGGAAAAGTGGCATCAACTGATTATTGAACACGCTGACGACCTGGCGATTATCATGACCGCCGAGCAGGGCAAACCGCTGGCGGAAGCCAGAGGCGAAGTGCTCTATGGAGCCAGCTTCGTGAAATGGTTCGCGGAAGAGGCACGCCGAATCTATGGCGACACCATTCCCGCGCCCAGCGAGGACCGGCGCATCCTGGTGCTGAAACAGCCGGTAGGCGTTGCCGCCGCAATCACGCCGTGGAACTTCCCGATTGCGATGATCACCCGCAAAGTGGCGCCCGCGCTGGCCGCCGGATGCCCGATTATTGTTAAACCTTCTGAGTTGACGCCGCTGTCGGCGCTGGCACTGGCGGTGCTGGCAGAGCGCGCCGGCTTCCCGTCCGGCGTGCTGCAGGTGCTGACCGGCCTGCCCACGGAGATTGGCGCGACGCTGACTGAAAGCCGCACGGTACGTAAAATCTCCTTTACCGGTTCAACCCGCATCGGACAGTTGCTGATGCAACAGAGCGCCGACAGCATCAAGCGCCTGAGTCTGGAGCTGGGTGGCAACGCGCCGCTGATCGTGTTTGATGATGCCGATATTGAGATTGCCGTCGCGGGGGTCATGCTCAGCAAGTTCCGCAACGCAGGACAAACCTGCGTCTGCGCTAACCGCATCCTGGTACAGCGAAGTATCTATCCGCGTTTCACCGCCCGATTGCTCGAGGCGGTCGCCACTCTGAAAGTGGGCGATGGTTTTGCGCCCGACAGCACTATTGGCCCGTTGATCAACAGCCGCGCGGTGGAGAAAGTGAACGGTCATATCGATGATGCGCTCAGTCAGGGTGCAACGCTGCTGACCGGCGGCATCAGCCAGGGCAACAGGACCTTTGTGCAGCCCACGGTGCTCGGTGAGGTCACCGCCGCCATGCGCATCGCCCATGAAGAGACGTTTGGTCCGGTCGCGCCGCTGTTTATCTTCGACGATGAAGAGGAGGCGATCGCGATGGCAAATGACACGCCCTACGGTTTGGGTGCCTATTTCTTTACCGAGAACATCCGGCGCGCATGGCGGGTAGCGGAGGCGCTGGAGTTTGGCATGGTCGGCTTTAATACCGGCGCCATTTCCCTGGAGGTCGCGCCGTTTGGCGGCGTGAAACTCTCCGGTATTGGCCGGGAAGGTTCCCGCTACGGAATTGATGAATATCTGGAACAGAAAACATTTCACATTGGCAGTCTGTAACTAAAAATGAAAAAAGACCAGCCGGGTAATCCGGCTGGTCTTTTTTTTGCCTGAGGCTCAGTAAAAACTTACCGGCGTCAAATAATTGTTCTGAAAAATTAAAGAATTTATCAGGGATGTGAAGCGGGTCGTTAAATCGGCGGGTCATGTGTACCGGAATGAGCCGCCTGACCCGAAATATCCGCTTTGGTGCAATTTCCGTGCAGGTTGCACCAGCAGGGCGCATAAATTTTGTGAAGTAAATCATCTGTTTAATTGTTCGGCAATTCCGCAAAAAATCCCCCGGCAATACGGCAGAAAATTTTTTTGCGCTGTTTTAAACGCATTTTTATTTTTTGCCCGGCTGGCATACTTTCTGCATTAGCTTATTAACAGCGCAGAAACCGGCAGTTTTAAACGCTAATAAACCAGCAACTGATGGGTGTAACAAATAAGGAATTCTTCCATGTTAAGTTTCGACCCGGAAAAAGTTTCTCTTCCGACTGGCCATTATATTGGCGGCCAGCACTGCCAGAGCCAGGGCGCATCCTTTGAGGTTAAACGTCCCTCCGATGGCAGGGTCTATGCCACGCTGCAGGACGCCACGCCGCAGGATGTCGATCGTGCCGTGACCGTGGCGCATCAGGCGCTGAAAAGCAGCGGCTGGTCCGGTTGTCCGCCGCGCGAACGCGGACGGGTACTGCGCCGCTGGGCCGATCTGATTGAGCAGGACGCGCTGCTGGCACAGCTGGAAGCGCTGGGCTCGACCCGGCCGATCAATGACGTGGTGCTGCACGAAATTCCTTTTACCGCCGAAGCGATTCGCTTCTATGCCGAATGCGCTGACAAATACAGCGGGGATCTCTTTCCCACCCGCGACAGCAGCCTCGGCATGCTGATTGCCGAACCTTATGGCGTTATCGCCGCGATTACCCCGTGGAATTTCCCGCTGTCGATGGCGTCCTGGAAATGCGGACCGGCGCTGGCGGCGGGCAATGCGGTGGTGCTTAAACCCTCTGAACTGACCCCGTTTTCAACCGTGCGCATGGCCGAACTGGCCATTCAGGCGGGCTTACCGGCGGGCGTGCTGAACATTGTCCAGGGCAGTGGCGCGGTGACCGGCAGTGCACTGGTAAAACATCCGCTGGTGCGCAAAGTCTCGTTTACCGGATCGACCCTGACCGGTCAACGCATTATGAGCGATGCCGCGCAAAACGGCATGAAGCCGGTGACGCTGGAGCTGGGCGGTAAAAGTCCGCAGCTGGTGTTTGATGACGCGGGTGACCTTGAGGTGCTGGCCCAGCGGATTCTGCGCGGCTTCACCGCCAACGGCGGTCAGGCCTGCGTGGCGGGCACCCGACTTATTGTGCAGCGCAACATTGCCGATCCGCTGGTTGAGCGGCTGGCTCAACTCTGCCGGGAGGTTAAACCGGGCGTGACCTGGCAGGAGGACAGCCGCTATGCACCGCTGATCGACGAACGACAGGGCAACAAAGTCTGCTCGGTTATTGAGGCGGCAAAAGCGCAGGGCGCAGAAGTGCTGGTGGGCGGTGAGCGTTTTGCCGACACCGACGACGGCTGGTTCTGGCAGCCCACGCTGCTGAGTCACGTGACGCAGGATAACCCGGCGGTCCAGCAGGAGATTTTTGGTCCGGTGCTGACGGTGCAGACGTTTGATGATGAAGAGCAGGGACTGGCGATGGCCGCCCATGACACCTATGGCCTCTGCGCCGGTGTTCACACCCTGAGTCTGCCGCGCGCGCTGCGGGCAATGCGCGCCATTGACGCGGGCACCGTCTGGATCAACCGCTATGGACGCTCCGGCGACTTCATCATTCCGACCGGTGGCTTTCTCGGCTCCGGCATTGGTAAAGATTTAGGCCGCCAGGCGTTTCAGGCCTGCCAGCGCCAGAAGAGTGTACTCATCGATTTCTAAGCGCAACTGACAATGACGAGGGTGTTACATGGCACTGTTTAAACCGAAATTCATCACGTTTGACTGTTACGGCACGCTGATTCGCTTCGATATGGCGGGTGCCGCGCAGCGCTGTTTCAGCGACCGCGTCGACCCGGACGCAATGCACGCTTTTACTACCGACTTTTCCAGCTACCGGCTGGATGAGGTGCTCGGCGCGTGGAAACCCTATTACGACGTGGTGAGTAATGCCCTGCAGCGCACCTGCAAAAAGTGGGGCGTCCGCTGGGACAAAGCCGACAGCGACTTTATCTACACCGACTGCGCCAGCTGGGGTCCGCATCCCGACGTGCCCGCCGGGCTGGCAAAGGTGGCTAAGGAGTTTCCGCTGGTGCTGCTGACCAACTCGATGAAAGACCTGATCCCGCATCACGAACCGCGTCTGGGCGCACCTATCTATATGGCTATCACGGCAGAAGAGACGGGGGCCTACAAACCACAGATGAAGGGCTTCGAGTACATGCTGGATAAGCTCGGCTGCGGCCCGGAGGAGATCCTGCACGTCTCCTCCAGCTTTCGCTATGACCTGATGACTGCCCACGATCTCGGCATCAAAAACAAAGTCTGGGTTAATCGCGGTCATGAACCGGCGAATCCGTATTACCAGTACACCGAAATCAACGATATCGGCGGCCTGCCTGGCGTCGTCGGACTCTGAGGAACACCCCATGAAACTGGAATCGTTCTGGCAGGCCACCGCTCCGGCCTTTACCGGTGCCGCACGCGAACCGCTGCCCGCACAGGCGGACGTGGTGGTGATTGGCGGTGGCTTCACCGGCATCTCGGCGGCCCTGAACCTGGCGCGCAGCGGCATCAGCGTTGTGCTGCTGGAGAGTGGCGACGTGATGAGTCAGGCCTCGGCGCGCAACGGCGGCCACTGCAACACCGGTGTGGCGCAGAACTTCGCCTCGCTGGTGGCGAGCCAGGGTCTGGAGCAGGCCAGCCGCTTCTATCGGGCATTTGATGAGGCGGTGAGCTATGTCCAGCAACTGATCCAGGATGAAGCGATCGACTGCGATTTCCGGCTGTGCGGCAAACTCAAGCTCGCCAGCAAAGCGTCGCATGTGGCCGGGCTGCAGGAAGCGTATGAGCTGATGCGGCGCACCGTTGACCCGGAGATCGAACTGCTCGACAAAACCGCAGTGCGTGACGAGATCGCCAGCGATGACTTTCATGGCGGCCTGCTGCAGAAGCGTGGCGGTCAGATGCACATGGGCAAGTTCGGCGTCGGGCTGGCTGAGGCCGCCGCCCGCAGCGGCGCGAAGATTTTTCCGCACCACGCCGTGACGAAGCTAGAACGCCTGAAGGGTTATCAGCATCGGGTAGAGACCGCGCAGGGCACCATTCTGGCGGACAAAGTGCTGATGGCGACCGGCTGCTCCAACGTCGGCCCTTTTCCCTGGTTTCAGCGCCGTATTGTGCCGGTCGGCAGCTTTATCGTGGTGACGGAGGCGCTCGACCCGGCGCTGCTGCGCCAGGTACTGCCAAACGATCGCACCTACGTTACTTCACTGAATATCGGCAACTACTTCCGTACTACGGCCGATCGCCGTTTGGTGTTTGGCGGGCGGGCGCGGTTTGCCGTCAGCAACCCGACGTCGGACTCGCGTAGCGGTGAGATCCTGCGCCGGGCGATGACGCAGATGCTGCCACAGCTTGGCCAGTCGCAGGTGGATTACTGCTGGGGCGGTATGGTTGACATGACCGCCGACCGTCTGCCGCACGCGGGTGAACAGGATGGCCTCTTCTATTCGCTGGGCTACAGCGGTCACGGCACCCAGATGTCGGTGTGGATGGGACGCGTCATGGCCAGTCTGCTGGCTGAAAAGCGCACTGAAAATCCCTGGCAGCGCGATACATGGCCTGCGCTGCCCGGTTATCACGGCAAGCCATGGTTTTTACCGCTCGCAGGACTCTATTACAAAGCAAAGGATCGCCTTTCATAACGTCCCGTCGGGTGCTGACCGCCAGGTCATCAGCACCGCCAGAACATGATCCCCGGTTCGCCTGACTATTGAGGGTACAGAGATGAGTAAATTTGATAATAACGACGCTGATGCGGTAAATCCGGCACTGACGCGCATGATCACCGAAGGCTCATTGTCACGTCGCAGCCTGATGAAAATGCTCTCAGCCGGTGCGGTGATGAGCAGCGGCCTGATCACTTTTTCAGGGGCCGCACTGGCGGATGACAAGCCGGTCAGGGGCGGTAAACTGCGGGCGGCGATGTCGAATGCCTCGGCCACCGATACACTTGATCCGGCCAAAAGTAACAACAGTGCGGATTACACCCGCCAGTTCATGTTCTACAGCGGCCTGACCGAACTGGATAAAAACCTGATGGCGCAACCGGCGCTGGCCGAATCGCTGGAATCCAGCGACGGCATTACCTGGCATATCAAACTGCGTAAGGGGGTCACTTTCCATGATGGCAAACCGCTGACCGCCAAAGATGTCATTTACTCGCTCAGCCGTCACAAAGATCCGGCCATCGCCTCTATCGCCTTTAAGCTCGCCGATCAGTTCAAAACCTTCAGCGCGGTCAATGATAACGAGGTGCAGCTGGAGCTGAGCAGCGCTAACTTCGACGTCCCTTATATGCTGGCAACACCGCCGTTTCTGATCGTACCGGACGGCACCAAAGATTTCAGCAAAGGCATCGGCACTGGTCCGTTTGTCTGCAAAACATTTATGCCGGGTACGCGCACCATCGGCACCAAAAACCCCAACTACTACAAACCTGGTCTGCCACATCTGGATGAGGTAGAACTCATCGGCGTTACCGACGGCGCAGCGCGCGTTAATGCCCTGATGTCAGGCGATCTGCAGATGGTCTCCACGCTGACCGCTGCCGACTGCAAACGCATCAAAGCCAGCAGCGAATTTGGCGTGCTGGAGAGTAAATCGGGCATGTACACCAACCTGATTATCCGCACCGATGTGAAGCCGGGTAACAATGAAGATTTCGTGCTGGCGATGAAATATCTGCAGCCACGTGAAATGCTGGTGAAAACGGTGCTGCAGGGTTACGGCGACGTCAGTAATGACACCCCGGTGCCGCCGTGGCATCCGCTCTATAACGCCGATCTCAAACCGCGTGCGCTGGACATTGAAAAAGCGAAGTTCCACATCAAAAAAGCGGGCATGGCCGGCTCCACGGTGGAGATTATCACCACGCCGAATATCGAAGGGGCAAATGAAGGCGGTCAGATGATCCAGCAGATGGCGCGCGGGGCAGGGCTGAACATCAAAGTGCGACGTGTGCCGTATGACGGTTACTGGTCTTCGCACTGGATGAAAGATCCGGTGGGATATGGCTCGATAAACCCGCGTCCGACGCTCGACATGCTCTTCTCACAGTTTTATCTCTCTACCGCACCGAATAACGAATCGGGCTGGAAAAACCCTCAGTTTGATCAACTGGTGGTCGCGGCGCGCGGTGAGCGCGATCAGGCGAAACGCAAGCAGATGTATGGTGACATGCAGACGCTGATTTATGACCACTGCGGCACCCTTATCCCGACGTTTATCAGCTCCACGGATGGCTACAACAAAAAGGTCAAAGGGGTGGAGGCCTGGCCGTCGGGCATGATGATGGGCTATCGCTTCCATGAGTTTGCGTGGCTGAGCGCCTGATACGTTATTTGAGGAAGGAGTACGCCGATGAACCGATACATGCTGTTCCTGATTGCCCGGCGAATTGGTGCCGGCATCCTGACTTTGCTTATCGTCTCGGCGGTGGTGTTTTTCATCACCAGCCTGCTGCCGGGCGACGCAGCGCAGATGATCCTCGGCCAGAACGCCACGCCGGAAACGGTGGCGGCGTTACGGCAGCAGCTGGGTCTCGATCAGCCTTTGCTGATGCGCTACTTCCACTGGCTGACAGGCATGGTGCAGGGCGACTTTGGCACCTCGTTTGCCAGCCATTTGCCGGTCTCGCAGCTGGTGGCGCAGCGCATTCCCGCCACCTTTGAACTGGCGGGTATCACCACGCTGATCTGCGTGCCGCTGGCGCTGATTATCGGCATTATTGCGGCGATGAATCGCGGTTCCCGACTCGATCGGGCGCTGGTCATCGGCACCATGGCGACGGTTGCCGTGCCGGAGTTTCTGGTGGCGACGGTGGCGGTACTGATTTTCGCCGTCAAGCTGCACTGGGTCTCGGCGATGTCGTTCGGCAGCCCGGATAGCGACCTGCTGAGTTACCTCAAAGCCTATGCGCTGCCGGTGCTGACACTCTGCTGCGTGCTGGTGGCGCAGATGGCACGTATGACGCGGGCAGCCATTATCAACCAGCTCGACAGTCCTTATCTGGAGATGGCGCTGCTGAAAGGGGTTTCACCGCTGAGAGCGGTGCTGCGTCACGCACTGCCTAACGCGGTCGGCCCCATCGCCAATGCCATTTCACTCAGCCTCTCCTATCTGTTTGGCGGGGTAATCATCATCGAAACCATCTTCAGCTATCCCGGTCTGGCCAGCCAGCTGGTGGATGCGGTCAGTAACCGCGACCTGCCGGTGGTGCAGCTCTGCGTGATGCTATTCGCCGCCTGCTACCTGGTCCTGCTGCTGGCGGCAGACATTCTGACTATCGCCTTTAACCCGAAATGGAGAAGCGCATGAATATTCTCTCGTTGCCCTGGCGTTTCTTACAGTCGCTCTCCTGGTCGGGACGGCTGGGTCTGATAATGTCGCTGTTCTGGCTGATGATGGCAGTATTCGGCACCCCTCTGGCCCCGCACAGCATTGATGACATCGGCGGCGGCCCGCTGATGGGCGGCCTGACGTCCGATAACCTGCTGGGCACCGACTACCTTGGGCGCGACATGCTGAGCCGCATTCTCTATGGCGCGAAGTTCTCTATCGGTCTGGCGCTGAGTGCGGCGCTGCTGGCCAGCCTGATCGGCACGCTGCTGGCGCTGCTGGCAGCGGTGGCGGGGCGCTGGCTGGAGGAGGTACTGGGCCGCGTCAACGACGCGCTGCTGGTACTGCCGGGCAAAGTGCTGTCGCTGATGATAGTCGCGGTATTTGGCTCCTCACTGCCGATGCTGATCCTCACGGCGGTCTTCACCTACTGGCCGGGCGCATTTCGTATCGCGTTTGCCATGGCCAGCTCGCTGCGCAGCATGGATTACGTCCGGGCGTCACGGCTGCGGGGCGAAAGCCGCTGGTATATCGCCATTCACGATATCCTGCCCAATATGGTGCACCCGATGCTGACTGACTTTGGTCTGCGCTTTGTCTACATCGTGCTGCTGCTGAGCGGCCTGAGCTTCCTCGGTCTGGGTGTTCAGCCGCCCTACGCCGACTGGGGCACGCTGGTGCGTGAAAATATGCAGGGGCTGTTTGACGGCTCGCCTGCGGTGCTGATGCCCGCGCTGGCGATTGCCAGCCTGACCATTGGCGCCAACCTGTTTATTGACAGCCTGCAGGCGATGCGTCCGATGACCCTGGCGAAGGAGGGAGCATGAACGTGACACCACATACCGCCATGCCGGTGATTTCGGTGGATAAACTGCGCGTCACTGCGCAGACCGATCGCGGCGAAGAGATCGACCTGGTTTCCGACATTCACTTTACCGTGCAGAAGGGCGAAGTGCTGGCGCTGATTGGCGAATCCGGCTCAGGTAAAACCACTATCGCGATGGCGCTGATGGGTTACGCCCGCAGCGGCTGCCGCATCGCCGACGGCAACATTCACGTTGCCGGCACCGACGTTAACAGCCTGACGCCGGGGCAGCTGCGCGCCTTTCGTGGCAACAAAGTCGCCTATATCGCCCAGAGCGCGGCAGCGTCGTTTAATCCGGGCATGAAGATCCTCGACCAGGTGATTGAGCCGGTGGTTATCCACGGCACCCTGACCCGCAAAGCGGCAAAAGCCAAAGCGATTGAGCTGTTCCGCGAACTGGCGCTGCCCAACCCCGAGACCATTGGTGACCGCTTCCCGCACCAGGTGTCGGGCGGTCAGTTGCAGCGTCTGATGACGGCGATGGCGCTGATTGGCGATCCTGACGTGGTAATCCTTGATGAACCTACTACCGCGCTGGATGTGACCACGCAGGTGGAAGTGCTGAAGGCGTTTCGCCGCGTGGTGGTGCAGCGCGGCGTCACGGCGATTTACGTCAGTCACGATTTAGCCGTGGTGGCGCAGATGGCAGACCGGATACTGGTGCTACTGCGCGGCAAAATGGCGGAGTATGGCAGCACCGCGCATCTGATCGGCGCACCGCAGGCGGAGTACACCCGTTTACTGATGGAGGCGGCGCGGCAGAAAGAGCGGCCCAGCAACTGGTGCCCGGTTGCCGCCGATATTCAGCCGCTGCTTGAGGTGCGCGACCTCAGCGCAGGTTATGGTCCGCGCGGCAGCGATGGCTACCCGAAAATACGCATTCTGGAGGATATCAACCTCAGGCTGTGGAAAGGGCAGGCGATTGGCATCATTGGTGAGTCAGGCTCAGGCAAAACCACTCTGGCGCATGCCATTGCCGGACTCAACGCTCCAAGCCACGGCCATATTCTGTTTAACGGCCACTACATCTCGGGCGATATGCAAAAACGGCCTGACAACGAGCTGCGCCGCATTCAATATGTATTCCAGATGGCAGACACCGCGCTGAACCCGGCCCACAGCGTTGAACGCATCCTGTCGCGTCCGTTGACGCTGTTTCACGGTCTGAACGGTGCGGCCCGACAGCAGCGGCTTTATCAGCTGCTGGATCTGGTGCAGCTTCCGCGCAGCGTGCTGTGGCGGCGTCCCTGGGCGCTCTCCGGCGGGCAGAAGCAGCGCGTCAATCTGGCGCGCGCACTGGCGGCTGAGCCGGATCTGATTCTGTGTGATGAAGTGACCTCGGCGCTGGATACAGTGGTTGCCGCCGCCGTTCTCGACTTAATCAGCGAACTGCGGCGCGAACTGGGACTCTCGGTGATCTTTATCAGCCACGACATGCATGCGGTACGCGCGGTGTGTGATGAAATCGTGGTGATGAAGAGCGGTCGCATCGTCACCCAGCTGGCGCGCAGCGACTACGACAAGCCGACCAGCGAATTGTATTTCGAGCGGCTGAAACGCGCGGTGCCGGAGCTGCGTCAGGGCTGGCTGGATGAGCATGAAGAGATTTTAAAAGCAGAGTGAGTTGCCTGAAGCAACGGGCACCCTGATTAATCCGCCTGCACAGCACTGATGTAATGCGCGGGCGGCACGGGTCAAGGCACAGCGGTGATATCGCCCTGTGCCAGACCAGATACTGACAACAGAGGTAGTCTTGTTATGCCTGCACCGATTCGTTATGTACAGGACAGTGCGAATTTTCCCGATTCCGCCGATGTAGTGGTGATTGGCGCCGGTATCGCCGGAGCCGCCGCCACCTGGGAGCTGGCGAAGCAGGGACTGAAGGTCGTCTTAATCGAAAAAGGCCTGGTAGGGGCGGAGCAGTCGAGCCGTAACTGGGGCTGGTGTCGCCAGCAGAACCGTGATGAACGTGAATTGCCGCTGATTATTTATGCGCTGCAACGCTGGGGTGAGCTTAACGATGAAACCGGCGAAGAGCTGGGTTTCCGCCGCAGCGGGCTGGTCTACGCCACGCAGGAAGAGTCGGACATCGCGGCCTGGGATAAGTGGATCCAGATGGCAAAAGGCTATGGCGTGCGCAGTTCGATCCTCACGGCGGAGCAGGCCAAAGCGATGACGCCCGGCAGCACCACAAGCTGGCGGGGCGGTCTCTCAGCGCCTACCGACGGTCACGCCGAACCACGGCTGGCCGCGCCCGGGCTGGTGGCGGGCGCGCTGAAAAAAGGGGCGCTGCTGTTTCAGCAATGCGCGGTGCGCGGGCTGGATATCGCCGCCGGACGGGTCAGCGGCGTCTGGACCGAGCGCGGCCTGATCAAAACCAGCCGGGTGATCTGTGCCGCCGGGGCCTGGACCTCCATGTTTTGCCGTCGTCACGGTATCGATCTGCCGCTGGGCAACGTGATTGGCACCGCCTTCCGCACGCAGCCCATTGAGCAGGCGATTGCCATGCCACTCTACACACCGGGATTTGCCTGTCGGCCACAAATGGACGGCAGTTACACCGTGTCCGTCTCGGGTCGCGGGCGTCTGGAACCTGGCGCGCAGGGGCTGCGCTATGCCCGCCAGTTCTATCCGACCTTTAAAAGTCGCCGCAAGAATCTCACCCTGAATCTTGGCCTGTCGCCGTTCTTTAATGGCCCGGAAGCGATGGGTGGCTGGGCATTTGACCGCGAGTCGCCGTTTGAGCGCATGCGCATTCTCGATCCGGCAGCCGATGCAACGATCGTGGAAGAGGGGCTGGCGGCGATGCGGCGTGAATATCCGGCGCTGGCGAACCTGCGACTGGCACAGTCGTGGGGCGGCATGATTGACAGCACCCCGGACGCGATTCCGGTGATCTCCACCGTGGCGAAATTGCCGGGGCTGGTGCTATCGGCGGGCTACAGCGCCCACGGCTTCGGTATCGGACCAGGTGCCGGACGACTGGCAGCCGATCTGGCGACCGAAGCCACGCCAGTCGTTGATCCCACCCCTTATCGCTACAGCCGTCTGGTTGACGGCAGCGGACTTGAAACGCCAGGAATGATGTAAGGAGACCTGCAATGAGCCTGAAAATACGCGCAATGACGCCGGACGATATCGACCCCTGTTTCACCTTAACGCAGGCACTGAAATGGCCCCACCGACGTGAAGACTGGGCGCTGGCGCTGCAGCTGGGCGAGGGCACGGTGATTGAAGAGCAGGGCAAGCTGATTGCGAGCGCGGTGCTCTGGCGCTGGGGCGAGCGCGCCGCCACGCTGGGGCTGGTGATCGTCGATAACCAGCAGCAGGGGCGTGGCCTTGGCAAACAGCTGATGCTGGCGCAACTGGAAAAATTACCCGACTGTAATGTGCGTCTGCACGCCACCGAAATGGGCAAAGGTTTGTATGAAAAACTCGGGTTTGTCAGTTGCGGTGAGATTCGCCAGCACCAGACCCGCGCAGTGACCACCCTTCCAGACGTCGTGATCCCGGCGGGACTGCAGCTGCGTCCGGCAACACTGGCCGATCACGCCACACTGGTGACGCTGGATCAGCAGGCGCACGGTATGCATCGTCCGGCACTGTTCGACCACCTGCTGCGCGACTGCCAGACGGTGCTGTTGCAGGATGACCATCAGCAAATTCAGGGCTTCGCCAGCCTGCGCCACTTTGGTCACGGCTGGGCGATTGGCCCGGTGATCGCGGCAGATTTTTCAGTCGCGCAGGCCCTGGTCGCCTCGCTGATGCAGTCGCTGCAGGGGGAATTCCTGCGCATCGACACCGATGCCGCGCTGCCGATGGCCGCCTGGCTACAGAGCCTCGGTATCCCTCAGGTCGATGCGCCTGCGACTATGGTGCGCGGCACGCCCTGGACGCCGCAGGGTATGCAGGCATTTGGACTGATGACGCAGGCGATGGCCTGATGCATATCGTCTATAAATCGGAGCCGGAACGTGGCCGGATCTGGCAGCGCTGGCTGGCAGCGCATGCGCCTGACATTCAGCTGCATATCTGGCCTGAGACCGGCGAGCCAGAGCAGGTTGAGGCGCTGGTTGCCTGGCAGCCACCGGCTGACATCACCGCGCTTTTCCCCCGGCTGAAACTGCTGTTCTCCGTGGGTGCCGGGGCCGATCAGTTTGATCTTGGCGCGCTGCCGCCCGACCTGCCGGTGATCAGAATGATCGAGCCAGGCCTGACCCAGGGCATGGTGGAGTATGTCACCTTCGCGGTACTCGGCCTGCATCGCGACATGCCGCGCTATTTTCATCAGCAACGCCAGCAGCAGTGGCTGGCACACGCGGTATTACCTGCCGCGCAGCGTCGGGTAGGCGTCATGGGGCTGGGCGAACTGGGCCAGGCCGCACTGCAACAGCTGGTGGCGCTGGGCTTTGACTGCGCTGGCTGGAGCCGCACACCGCGCCAGATTCCCGGCGTCCGCTGCTGGCACGGTGACGATCAGCTCGATGCGTTTCTGGCGCACAGCGAGATTCTGGTCTGCCTGCTGCCGCTGACTGACACCACACAGGGTTTGCTTAACCGAACCCTGTTTAATCAGCTACCACAGGGCGCGGCGCTGGTGCAGGCCGGGCGCGGCCCCCAGCTGAATCAGGACGATCTGCTGCAGGCGCTGGAGAGCGGGCAGCTCCGTGCCGCCGTGATCGATGTGACCAACCCGGAGCCGTTACCGCCGGGTCATCCCTTCTGGCACCATCCCGCCATCTGGCTCACACCCCACATCGCCAGCCAGACGCAGAATGAGAGCGCCATTGCGGCACTGCTGGAAAACCTGCGGCGCCATCAGCGTGGCGAGCCGCTGCACGGTGAGATTGATCGTTCGCGAGGATATTAAGATGGAACATCTGGTGGCACTGCGCCGCGACCTGCATGCGCACCCGGAACTGGGCTTTCAGGAGCAGCGCACCAGCGACATCGTGGCGAACTTTCTGAAACAGCTGGGCATTGAGGTGCATCGCGGCATCGGTAAAACCGGCGTGGTCGGGATACTGAAAAAGGGCAGCAGTGAACGCATGATCGGCCTGCGGGCTGATATGGATGCGCTGCCAATGCAGGATCAGAGCGGTACCGAGTGGCAAAGCCGCGCGGAGCAGGTGAGCCACGCCTGCGGCCACGACGGTCACACCGTGATGCTGCTGGGAGCCGCAGAAAAACTGGCGCGCGACGTCAGCTTTGATGGCAGCGTCTGCTTTATCTTCCAGCCCGCCGAAGAGGGGCTGGCGGGCGCAAAGGCGATGATTGACGATGGCCTCTTCAGCCGTTTTCCCTGTGAGGCGGTCTACGCCATCCACAACTGGCCGGAACTGCCGCTCGGCCAGGTACAGACCCGCCCTGGCGCGATCATGGCAGCGGCTGACCGTTTTGATATCCGGGTACTGGGCGGAGGCGGTCATGCCGCGCAGCCGCAACTGACGCGCGATACTCTGCTGGCGACCAGCGAGCTGGTGGTGCAGCTGAATACTCTGGTCTCACGCGCCCTGGATCCGTGCGAAACGGCGCTGCTCACCGTCACCCGGATGCAGGGCGGCTTTTCGCACAACATGATCCCGGCGGAGGCGAACATCACCGGCACGGTGCGCACTTTCAGCCCTGCAGCGCAGGCGACGATTGAAGCACGACTGCGTCAGATGGCGGAGCACATCACCGCCGCCCACGGTTTGCACGCAGAGGTCAGCTATCTGCGCTACTACCCGGCGACCCTGAACAGTAATGCTGAAGCGCAGTTTTGCCTGCAGGCGCTGACGCAGGCGGGCATTAAGGCTGAGGCCGCGCCCCAGCCCGCACTTACCTCAGAAGATTTTGCTTTTATGCTGCAGGCGCGGCCCGGTGCCTATCTGTGGCTGGGGTCGGCACCCTGCAAGCCGCTGCATCATGCTGCATACGACTTCAACGATGCGCTGATCCCGCATGGCGTTAACGTTTTTGTCACGCTGATTCGTCAGGCGCTGGCAGAGAAATTTCCCTGCTGAATGCCGCAGGATTTTGACAGGAAATGCCGCTGTCTGGGGAATTACGGCAGCGTGACAAACCAGCGGGTTGCGATACTTGAGCCAACCGAACGTTACGTGGATGAGGGTTTAAAATGCAGAATGTCATGGCAGAGCAGCAAGCATACTCCGATAACAGCCTGTTACTGGATGCACGCGAGCAGAACGTGCCGCGCGGCGTAGTTACCGCCCATCCGCTGGTGATCGAACGCGCCAGAGGCAGTGAAGTGTGGGACGTGGAGGGCAATCGCTATCTCGACTTTGTCGGCGGCATCGGGGTGCTGAATGTCGGCCACAATCACCCGGCGGTGGTCAATGCGGTGACCCGCCAGCTCGGTCTGGTGTCTCATGCCTGCTTTCAGGTGGTGGCCTATCCGGGCTACATCGAGCTGGCGCAGCGGCTGAACAAACTGGTGGGCGGCGATGAGGCGTACAAAAGCGTCTTCTTTACCAGCGGCGCGGAAGCGGTGGAAAATGCGGTGAAGATTGCCCGCTCACACACCCAGCGCTCTGGCATCATCGCTTTTGATGGTGCGTTTCATGGCCGCACCCTGCTGGGTATCACCCTGACCGGCATGTCCGCGCCTTACAAACAGAATTTTGGCCCGTTCCCCGGCGATATTTACCGTCTGCCCTTCCCGAACCCGCTGCACGGTATTACTGAAGCGGACTGCCTGAAAGCGCTGGATCAGCTGTTTGCGGTGCAGATCCTGCCGGAGCGGGTCGCGGCGATTATCATTGAGCCGGTTCAGGGTGACGGCGGCTTCCTGCCCGCTGGCCCGGCATTTATGCAGGCGCTGCGTCGCATCACCAGCCAGCACGGTATTCTGCTGATTTGTGATGAAATCCAGTCCGGCTTCGGGCGTACCGGCACGATGTTCGCCTTCCAGCAACTGGGTATCAAACCCGATTTAGTCACGCTGGCGAAAAGCCTGGGCGGCGGTCTGCCGATTTCCGGTGTGGTGGGGCGTGCGGAGATCATGGATGCACCGACGCCTGGCGGGTTAGGCGGTACTTATGGCGGCAACGCACTGGCCTGTGCGGCGGCGCTGACGGTACTGGATCTGTTTGAGCAGGAAAACCTGTTGCAGCGCTCCTGCCAGCTTGGTGAGCAACTCAATGCACGACTGCGGCAACTGGCGGATAAATATGCCTGCATCGGTGACGTCCGCGGCGTAGGCTTTATGCAGGCGGTGGAGATCCTCGATTTCGAAACCGGTCGCCCGGATGCGGCCTTAACCCAGAAGATCCTCGACAGCGCCTGCCAGGAGGGATTGCTGCTGATCAAATGCGGCCTGCATCGCAACACCATCCGTTTCCTGGCGCCGCTGGTCACTACCGACTCACAGCTGGAAGAGGCGCTGCATATCTTCGATATTGCGCTGGCCCGCGCCACAGGCCGGTTGGGGTAAAGTGCGATTCCTCATTGATATTGTTAAAGTAATTTGAAAATCTCCCGCTGGTATAACCACTGCGAAGCGCTGGCGCGTTTACGGTAAAGCGTGATATACCTTCGGGAGGTTCTGCACATTTAATTAAGCGTCTATCCCATCAGGCTATTTCATTTGTCAGTCTGAACCTGGTCAGTGCTTACAATCCTCACGTACGCCATGTACGCGCCGGTTGTTCCGCGCTGTCCGTCTCCAGACTGCCTGCAACAATGACGCCTGGCGGGACAGGCTCTGACAATGAGGGGGGTGCTATGAACGGCTTAATGAAACTCGACCGCATCGACATCAACATCCTGGTGCAACTCCAGAAAGATGGCCGTATCAGCAACGTTAACCTCGCCGACGCCGTAGGCCTTTCGCCCAGTCCCTGTCTGCAACGGGTCAAACGTCTGGAACAGGCCGGTTTTATCACCGGTTATGAAGCGCACATTAATCTCACCCGCATTACCGATTCGGTGACGGTCTTTACCGAAGTCACCCTGTCAGGCCATCGCCGCGAAGACTTTATGAAATTTGAAAGTGCGATGCGCGACGTCGATGAGCTGATGGAGTGCCATCTGATTACCGGCGGCTATGACTATTTGCTGCGCTTTATTACCCGCAGCATTGAACATTACCAGGAAGTGATTGAGAAGATGCTCGACGCTCAGATCGGCATCGATAAGTACTTCAGCTATATCGTGATCAAATCCCCGATCATGAAAAGCAGCGTGCCGTTGCGATCGCTGATCGGCAAGCACAATTCGGTGGAGTTCGGCGTGTAACGGGCGGCCAGGCGTCGCCCTCGCCATGTTTACCGGTGGAGAGAGGGCCGTCACCTGTCTTGTATCTGTCTGCTCTTTCGCGATTCACACCAGCCGCACTTTTGTTCGCCCATCCGCTTCACTTCTCCCGTTAATGTGCCAGACGCCCCCTCAGCATAAAATTTCTTCATGAGGCAAAATTCAGTCGCAACAGCCGGTTCTGTAGCGCGCTACAGCCTCAACGGTTGGGCGAACCCTTTTACACTGTTTTCAACCGATACAAGGAGTTGTCATGGACTCATTACAGATTGCTGACCAGCAGTGGCAGCGCGAGGCGTTCACTGTCTCCACCAGCCGCCATCAGCTCGACCTGGCGTGGATCCACATCCAGCTGGCGGAGAAGTCCTACTGGGCCAAAGGCCAGCCGCTGGCCAAAACCGTGCGGGCGATTGCCGGTTCACTGCCGTTTGGCCTCTATCACCAGCAGAGACAGATTGGCTTTGCCCGACTGATTACTGACTACACCCGGTTTGGCTGGCTGTGCGACGTAATGATTGATGAAAACTGGCGCGGTCACGGGCTGGGCAGTTGGCTGGCAACCTGCGTCCGTGAACACCCGGAGCTTCAAACGGTGCATCGCTGGATGCTCTCAACCCAGGATGCCCATCAGGTCTATCAGCGGCTCGGCTGGCGTGTGGTGCAACATCCCGAGGCACTGATGGAATTTCCCCCTTCCTGACACTGGAGTTACCCTGATATGCGATACCGCGTTGGCGTGGATATTGGTGGATCCTTTACCGATTTCGCCGTGCTCGATCAGCAAACGAACCAGATTCACACCCTGAAAGTCCTGTCGCGACCGGATCAGCCAGGCAGCGAAATCGTTACCGGGCTGGCGCAGTTTCAGCAGCATCAGGGTATTGACCCCGCTGAGATTGGCTACTTCACCCACGGCACCACGGTAGGCATTAACGCGGTGATCCAGCGGCGCGGTGTGCGGCTGGCACTGTTCGCCACGGAGGGCTTCTGCGATGTCCTGGAGCTGGCCCGGCTTAAAATCCCGCATATTCACGATCTTTTCTCCCGGCGTCCTGCTCCGCTGATCACCCGCGATCGGGTGTTTGCCATCCGTGAACGCAGTGACGCGCACGGCAACGTGCTGCACGCGCCTGATCGCCAGAGCGTGCTCGACGCAATCGCTCAGGCACGCGCGGCAGGCTGTCAGGGCATTGTGGTGTCGCTGCTGCACAGCTATCGCAACCGGCACAATGAAGCGGCGGTGAAGGCGATTATCGACGAGGTGGCACCCGAGCTGCTGACCTCCTGTTCCGCTGATATCTGGCCGATCATCCGTGAATATGAACGCACCATTACCGCCACCATTAATGCCTACGTGCAGCCGATGGTGATCCACTACCTGGAATCCTTTGAGCAGGCGCTGCAACGGCTCGGCGTCAGGCCGCCGCCGCGCATCACCAAATCCAACGGCGGGGTGATGGGCGTCGATCAGGCGAAACGCGAATGCGTGCAGATGGTGCTCTCCGGCACCGCATCCGGGGTGATTGGTGCCAGCTATCTCGCCAGCGCCTGCGGTTTTGACAAAATCCTCAGCCTGGATATCGGTGGCACCAGCGCCGACGTGGCGGTGATCATCGACGGCAAAGTGGCGCAGGGCAACGGCGAAATCATCGGGGATTTCCCGATCTTTATTCCTTCTGTCGCCGTCACTTCGGTGGGTCAGGGCGGCGGCTCGCTGGCGTGGATCGATGGTCAGGGCGTGCTGCAGATGGGCCCGGACAGTGCGGGATCGCTGCCTGGCCCGGTCTGCTTCCAGCGCGGCGGCACGCAACCCACCGCCACCGATGCGTTCGCCGCCTGCGGCATGATGGGCCATGGCGCGCTGGGTTATAACGCCGTCACTGTTGATGTGGACGCCGCCTGCGCGGCCTGGCAGCCGCTGGCGGATGCGCTTGGCGTCACGGTGCAGGAAACGGCAGAAACCGCCATCCAGCTGGCGATCTCCAGCATGTACAGCGACACCAGCGGGCTGCTGTCGCGCTTTGGTCTCGATCCGCGTGAATTCTGGTTCCTCGCCTTTGGCGGAGCGGGTCCGATGATGGGCTGCTTTCTGGCCCGCGAACTGAATATGAAAGGGGTGATTGTGCCGCCGACGCCGGGCGTGCTGTCCGCGCTGGGCGGGCTGGTGGCGGACATTCGTAACGACTTTATCCGCACACTCTACGGCGATCTGACACCCGCCCTGGCCGACACCCTGGCCAGTGAAGCCGAAGCATTACAGCAGCGCGCCTGTGGCTGGCTGGCCCAGGAGCACGGCAGCGATATGCCTTACAGCCTGCAGTTCAGCGCGGATATACGCTATCGCGGTCAGTCGTTTGAGATCGACGTACCGCTGGAGGCGAACTGGCTGGCGCAGGCGGATTTCACTGCGCTGCATGACGCCTTTGATCGCCAGCACCAGCAGCTGTTTGGTCACTGTGACCCGCAGGCGCCGGTGCAGTTGATCAACCTGCGGCTGGTGATTGCCTCACCGACGCCGAAACCGGTGATTAACCCACTGGCTCCGGCCACGGAACCGGTGCCGGTACTGAAACAGACCAGGGCGTGGATCGACGGCGGCTGGCATCAGGTTGATTTAGTGCTGCGTTCGGTGCTGCGTGCCGGCCATCAGCTCAGTGGCCCGGTCATCATCGCCCAGGATGACTGCACCACCTGCGTGCCGCCCGGCATGGGCGTCACGGTCGATTCATTCGGTAATCTGCTGATCACGGCGAACGAGGCATAACATGGCGATTGATGGACGTAACTTACAGATCCTGGCGAACTACTGCGCCGCCGCTGCCGATGCGATGGCCTTTACCCTGATGCGCACGGCGCACTCCACCTTTGTGAAAGAGACGGAAGATTTCTCCTGTCAGATTGTCAGCCGCAGCGGCCTGGCGTTCGCCTCGCCGCGCAGCTTTGGCGCGCCCTGGTACAGCGGCATCGACTATGCGCCGGTGCTGGCACTGATTGAAGAGTACGCTGACGGCGACATCTGCATTACCAACGACGCCTACGCCGGCAACGTGGCGACCCACTCGCCCGATATCCACATCTGGAAACCGGTGTTCCACCAGGGTGAAATTGTCTGCTTCGTGGTGGGCCACATTCATAACACCGACGTCGGCGGCGCGGTGCCTGCCTCGCTGTCGCGCTCGCTGACCGATATCGTGCAGGAGGGGATTCGCATCCCGCCGCTGAAGATCATGCGGCAGGGTCAGCTCAACGAAGAGGTCGCCAGCATCATGCGGCTCAATGTGCGGGTGCCGGATCAGAACTGGGGCGATTTCAAAGCCCAGCTGGCGTCGGTGAACGTCGGCGAGCGTAAAATCCACGACATTATTGCCCGCTTTGGCATCGCCGATTTTTTGCAGGGCATTGAGGGCATTCTCGATTACGCCGAAGCGCAGGCGCGCAGCATTATCAAAACCATTCCCGACGGGGAATACTTCTATGCCGACTACGCCGATGAAGATGGCGAGGGCGGTTATCCCTGCCGGATCGCCATTACTCTGCGGGTGCAGGGCGATCAACTGGAGCTGGACTACACCGGCAGCGATCCGCAGCTGGCCTCGTCGCTGAATATGCCGACTGGCGGACGTGAGCGGCATCCGCTGGCGCTGGTGGGTGTTACCTATGCGCTCTCTACGCTGGACCGTTCACTGCTGCTTAACGCCGGTACGCTGCGACCCACTAGGGCAATCCTGCCGCCTGGCACGGTCATGAACTGTGAAGCGCCCGCAGCGGTAGGGATGCGCTCCCTGACCTGTGCACTGTCGCAGATTGCCACTATCGGCGTCTTCTCGCTGGCGATGCCGGAGCGTTTGCCCGCGAATTCACCGGGCGGCAACTCAATCATGAACATTCGTACCCAGACGCAGAATCGCAGTGTGGTCGCCTCGCTGGGTCCGGTGGGCGGCGGCGCGGGCGGCACGCCGCGTCACGATGGGCCTGACGGCTCCGGCGGTCTTTCAGCCTTTCTGAAAAATACCCCGATTGAGATCAACGAAGCGGAAGTGCCAATCCGCTTTCATCGCTACGGACTGGCCCAGGACAGCGCCGGAGCCGGTCGCTATCGCGGCGGTTTAGCCACCGAAATGGCATTTGAGGTTTTCTCGCCCAATACCACCATTACCGCGCGCAACCGTAACCGATCGGTGTTTGCCTCGGCGGGTGTCGTCGGCGGCCAGAGTGGGGCGCTCTCTTACTTCCGTACCCGGCGCGACGGTGAGGTCATCAATCACGGTAACACTGATGTGATCCACTGCCTGCCGGGTGACGTGGTCGAAGTGCGCGGACCCGGCGCGGGCGGTTATGGCCTGCCGACACAGCGCGATGCCGATGCGGTGATGCAGGATGTGCGCTGCGGTTATCTCAGCGTCGCGGCAGCAAGGACGCAGTATGGCGTGGTGGTGGTTGATCACCACGTGGATCGGGCAGCAACGGAGCGCCTGCGCGCCACGATGCCGCAGCAGGCTGCGCACCATTTTGAGCACGGCGAAGCACGGAGTCGCTTCGAAACGCTCTGGACGCCACAGCGTTATCAGTTACTGACCGCCTTTCTGGCAAGCGCGCCGGTGAGCTGGCGTCACTTCCTGAAAACCCAGGTATTCCGGGTAGTGGCAGAGATAGGCGAAACGGCGGATATGGCACAAATATTCAGTGATTTGCGTCAACGATACCCGGCAATGGCGAACAATTAACGGCGATTGCCCATCGTCTACTACGCTTTAAGTCTGCATGGACTACAAGGGGAAACGCGACGATGAGCATGAAAACCAGTGATTTTTTTGTCCAGCGCCTGAAAGAGTGGGGCGTCACACGCATCTACGGCTATCCGGGAGATGGTATCAACGGGGTGCTGGGCGCCATTCAGCGTGCTAACGCCAAAGGCGACGGCATCGAATTTATTCAGGTACGCCACGAAGAGATGGCGGCCTTTATGGCGGCCGGACACGCCAAATTCACCGGTGAGCTGGGCGTCTGCCTCTCTACCGGCGGGCCGGGCGCGACCCATCTGCTGACAGGACTCTATGACGCCAAAATGGATCATGCCCCGGTGCTGGCGATTGCCGGACAGGCGGAAGCGACCGCGCGCGGCTCCAGTTATCAGCAGGAGATGAACCTGGATCGCATCTTCTCGGACGTTGCCAACTTCGTTCAGGAAGCTTCGACTTCGACCCAGGTGCGCCATCTGCTCGACCGGGGCGTGCGCATCGCCAAAGCGCAAAACGGCGTGGCGGTGATCATCATCCCTAAAGATATTCAGGATGAAGAGTGGCAGCCGCCGCAGCATCTGCACGGTTTTACCCATTCCGGCAGCGGCTATCAGCGTCCTAAAGTGATCCCTTATGAAGCGGATCTTCAACGCGCCGCTGAAGTGCTTAACGCCGGCAAAAAAGTGGCGATTCTGATTGGCGCAGGCGCACGTAACGCCGCCGTCGAGGTGGTACAGGTCGCGAATGTGCTGGGTGCGGGCGTGGCAAAAGCGCTGCTGGGCAAAGATGTGCTGCCGGACGATGCGCCGTTTGTGACCGGTTCGATTGGCCTGCTGGGCACGAAGCCCTCATCCGATTTAATGCAGAACTGCGACACCCTGCTGATGATCGGCAGTGGCTTCCCGTGGACGGAGTTCCTGCCGGAAGAGGGCAAGGCGCGTGCGGTGCAGATAGACATCGATCCCGCCATGCTCGGCCTGCGCTATCCCAGCGAAGTGAATCTGCATGGCGATGCGGCTGAAACCCTGCGCGCCCTGCTGCCGCTGCTGGAGCACAAAGAGGATCGCAGCTGGCAGGAAGATATTGCGCTTCAGGTACGCGACTGGTGGACGCTGATGGAAGAGCGCGCCATGGCACCCGCTAATCCGGTCAACCCGCAGCGGGTGGTGTGGGAGATGTCGCCACAACTGCCGGATAACGCCATTGTCACCTCGGACTCCGGTTCCTGTGCCAACTGGTTCGCCCGCGACTATCGGGTTAAGCAGGGTCAACGCGCCTCGCTCTCCGGTGGCCTGGCCTGTATGGGCGCGGCGGTGCCTTATGCGATTGCCGCAAAATTTGCCCATCCCGATAAACCGGTAGTGGCGCTGGTGGGTGACGGTGCGATGCAGATGAACAATATGGCGGAGCTGATCACCATCCAGAAATACTGGCAGCAGTGGGCCGATCCACGCCTGATCGTCTGCGTGTTCAACAACCAGGATCTCAATCAGGTCACCTGGGAGCAGCGGGTCATGGAGGGCAATCCCCGCTTTGACGCCTCGCAGCAACTGCCGGATGTTAAGTATGCTGAGTTTGCGCAGTCGCTGGGGATGGTCGGTATTTTTGTCGATAATCCTGACGATCTGGCGGCGGCCTGGCAGCGTGCGCTCAGCGCCGATCGCCCGGTATTGCTGGAGGTGAAAACCGATCCGGAAGTTGCCCCGTTACCGCCGCACATCACCTTTAAACAGGCGAAAGCCTTTATGGCGTCAATGGTGAAAGGCGATCGCGGTGCGGCACAGATCATCAGCGACACCGCCAGCCAGCTGTTCAATAAAAAGCATTAAGGGCTAAGTGGGGCGGTCGCGCCTCGCTAACCTTAAATCCCGGATGCACTCGCGTCCGGGTCTCCAGTCACTTCATCATCATCAACGGGAGTCTTACCATGACTGCTCACTCCAGCCCTGTCTGGTTAATATCGGGATGTTCGACCGGATTTGGTCGTGAACTGGCGCAGCAGACCATCGCGCGTGGTTTTAAGGTCGTCGTGACGGCACGTGATACATCTTCCATTGCCGATCTGGTTGAGGGACACGACAACGCGCTGGCAGTAGCGCTGGATGTGACCCACCAGGCGAGCATCGACCAGGCCGTCAAAGCGGCACTGGACAGGTTCGGCACCATTGATGTGCTGGTAAACAACGCCGGTTACGGCTATCAGAGCTCGGTGGAAGAGGGTGTGGAAAGCGAAATCCGCGCGCAGTTTGACGCCAACGTCTTTGGCCTGTTTGCCCTGACCCGCGCCGTGCTGCCCGCGATGAGAAAGGCGCGCAGCGGCCACGTCATCAACATTACCTCGGTGGCAGGCTTAATTGGTTTTGCCAGCTCAGGCTACTACTCTGCCAGCAAACATGCGGTGGAAGGCTGGTCAGATTCGCTGGCGCTGGAAGCGGGACCGCTGGGCATTCGCGTTACCTGTGTCGAGCCAGGTCCGTTCCGCACCGACTGGGCGGGACGCTCCCTGCATCAGACACCGAGCACGCTGCCAGACTATGCAGAGACTGCAGCCGCACGGATGAAAGCCACCGCCGAATACAGCGGCACGCAGAAGGGCGATCCGGCGCGGGCCGCCACGGCGATGATTGCCATCACTGAGCATGACAACCCGCCACGCCATCTGGTGATGGGCGCCTGGGGCCATGATGCCGTGACCAGTAAGCTTAAAGAGCGGCTGGCTGAGATCGAAGCGTGGAAACAGACGTCGGTGGAGACAGATTTTCCGGAGTAGAGGTGAGTTGCGGGTGGCGGAAAGCCGTCCGCGAGTGAGCCAGAAGTTGATAAAAATACGAAAGGCCCGTTATCGGGCCTTTAAGCGTTAAGCGCTGATCTTAGCTTTCTGCATTTCGCGCGCATTCAGCTCTTTCAACTTGCGGCGTAACCGGGCAGACGACGAGCGTTTTTTCCTCTGAGCTAACTGGGCTTTAATGGCGGGCAGATCGGGTCTGGCCAGCCATTCAGCAATCAATAGTGCCCTTAACTCCTTATACCTGGTTTCGACCGGAGCCAAAGGGGTTGTTTCATCGTGTTTATTGTAAAACGACATAGCAAGCTCTCCCTGTAGTCACTACTTTATAAGCCCGGAAACAGTCCGGGATTAAAGGTTGCGGCGCTTTCTTTGGCAACCCTGTCTGGCGATTGTAGCGTAGTTCATTTTTTAACCCAAGCAAAGCATCGTAGATCTCCTCAAGGGGTGTCGGGCGATTGCGGTCAACGATCTCTCCTGATGCAGCCTGGAAAACAAAACCGCCTATAAAGAAGCTTTCATGGTGTGCCATTAACGCCAGGAGTACGCTTTTGAAAACGACAGCACTGCCTAATCCTGCAAAGCTGATATGGCGGAAATCGCCCAGGCACTCCAGACCATCGAACACGTCAAAACAGACTTCAGCCAGCCCGTTAACCATTCAGCTATTACGCCCCCTTATCGCGCAGCCCTGCGCCATCATCGTGCTGGAAAAATAAACAGTCGCCTCCACCTGGCATCATAAGAATTCGATCTTGTATCCCAGCCCGTATTCCATCTGGCATCCCCGTTTCAGACCGGTTGATTCACCGCTAACTGGCACGCTTCATGCACTAGCTGACAGGTACACTTTTGGCGAGGTAACCCATGTTTGACTCCTTATTAGACGAAGATGCCACCACGATGGCCGCTCTGATTCGCAGCGGGGACGTGTCGGCTTATGAGCTGACCGGGGCGGCGCTGGCACGGATGGAACAGCGGGAACCGGCGATACAGGCTTTTTGTACTCCGACGCCTGAACTGGCGCTGGCACAGGCCAGAGCCGTGGATGCCCGACGGGCACGCGGAGAAACACTGGGCGCGCTGGCGGGGGTACCGCTGGCGGTGAAGGATTTAATCTGCACCGCAAACGTCAGAACCACCTCCGGTTCGGCGGCGTACAAAGATTTCGTGCCGGAAGATGATGACATCACGGTGGAACGGTTGCTGGCCGCCGACGCCATTCTGCTTGGCAAAACCACCGCACCGGAGTTTGGCTACAGCGGGGTCGGGCACAATCCGCTGTTTCCGTCGCCACGGAATCCCTGGGATTTGAGCATGACGCCAGGAGGGTCCAGCGCCGGTTCGGGTGCGGCGGTGGCGGCGCGGCTTTGCCCGATTGCTCTGGGCAGCGACGGCGGCGGGTCGGTACGCATTCCGGCGGCGCACTGCGGTATTTTCGGCTTCAAGGCGTCGATGGGCCGGGTGCCGCTCTGGCCCGGCTGTCGTGATGAGCGCTACCCCGGCGTCTCGAGCTGGGAGTCACTGGAGCATATCGGCCCGATGACGCGCAGCGTGCGCGATGCCGCGCTGATGATGTCGCTGATGGCCGGACCGGATATGCGCGATCGCCACTCAATTCCCTGCAGCGATGTCGACTGGCTGGGCGCGCCACTCCATCTGCCAGGCAAACTGCGCATCGCCTTCAGCGCGGATTTTGGCTATGTGGCCGTTGACCCGGAAGTGCGGGCAGTGGTCAGCGCGGCAGTGCAGCGTTTTGCCGCTGAAATCGGTGCTGAACTGGAACTGGCCGATCCCAGCTTCCCTGATCCGTCGGCAGCCTTTGGTGCGCTGGTGGCGATGGAGAGCGATCTCACCGGCATGCGCCGGATGATGGCGGAGCAGGGCAGCGAGATGTCACCACATCTGGTCGCCATGCTGCAGCACGACTGGCGGGCGGAAAACTTTACCGATGCCATCACTACCCGAAAAGCGGTCAGCAACTGTCTGTGGCGCTTTATGCAGCGCTTTGACCTGCTGATTACCCCGACGCTGGCGGTGCCGCCGTTTCCGCTGGGGATGCAGGGACCGGAGATCATTGATGGCCGCATGGTCCGCAGCGATCACTGGCTCTCGTTCTGCTACCCGTTCAACTTCACCGGTCAGCCCGCCGCGTCCGTGCCCGCCGGTTTTACCGCCAGCGGCTTGCCCGTCGGTCTGCAGATTGTCGGACGTCATCTTGATGATGCCTTAGTGCTGGCTGCCAGTGCCGCTTTCGAGCACATTCAGCCGTGGAATCACCTTCAACCCGGAATCGCCCAATGAAAACGTCTACTACGCCTGCGCTGGAGCAGGAGTTTGAACATCAGCCGGTACCGCTGTCGCACCGTCATTCTACCCGCTCCGTCTCGGCCGTCTGGTTTGGATTTCCGATGATCCTCACCAATGCGCTGTTTGGCGGCATCATCACCTGGCATCTGGGGTTCTGGCCTGCGCTGATCGCCATTCTGCTGGGAAACCTGGTGCTGTTCGCCTATGTCGGCGCGCTGAGCTGGTACGCCGGTAACAGCGGAATGAATTTCGCCCTGCAGGCCAGACGCACCTTTGGCAGCAAAGGCTACATCCTGGTCTCGGGTTTTCTCTCGACGGTGGTGATCGGCTGGTATGCCTTCCAGACCGGCCTTACCGGCACGGTCATTAATCAGACCTTTGGCTGGAATGCGCTGGCGGTGACGGCCTTTGCCATGATCCTCTATACCGGCATCACGTTCCTGGGCGTGCGGGCGCTGTCGGTGCTGGGGATGATCGCCGCGCCGCTGTTTGTGGTGCTGGGAATGGTGGCGCTGTGGCTGATTAGCAAGCAGCACGACTTCTCCGTGGTGACGCAGTGGAAGGGCAGCGCCAGCGCAGCCGGTGCAATGAGTATGGGCACCGCCGTCACCATGGTGGTAGCCGGTTTTGCTGACTCCGGCACCATGACCGCTGACTTTACCCGCTGGTCAAAGAATGGCCGTTCGGCGGTGATCGCCGCGTTCTCTGCCTTTCCGGTGGCTAACGTCATCTCCTATCTGTTTGGTGTAGTGATTGTGGCCGTGGGCGCCGCGGTTGATCCGCTGACCAATGGCGGCAACTTCCTGCCGATGCTGATGGGGCACAGCGCCTTTTTGTCGGTAGTGGCCTGCCTGTTTGTCTTTATCAATCTCGGATCGGTTTGCACACACTGCCTCTATAACGGGGCGGTGGGCTTCAGTCATCTGTTCAGCAGCAAAATGCGGCTCTGGACGCTGATCCTGGGTGCCATTGGCGGCGTGCTGGCGCTGGCGGGCGTCTGGTCTTACTTCCTGGAGTGGCTCAGCCTGCTCGGCATTGTGGTGCCGCCGTTTGGTGCCGTGATGATCGTGGATTTAATTTTTATGGCGCGTATCAGCGAGCAGCGTCCGGCGCAGCGTTTTCGTGGTACTGCGTTTGCCGCCTGGGCGATTGGCAGCCTGTGTGCGGTGATCGCCCACGTCGCTTTCCCTCAATTTGGTGAAGCGGTTATTGGTCTGGTGACCGCCGCCATCAGCTACAGCCTGATCAGCAGAATGCGCATGCCGCGCCCGGTAATGGAGAACAGCAATGCCCGACTACAGCGTTAATTCAACCCCTTATGCCTGGCCGTTTGACGGCACTTTTACGCCGGCTGACACCGCGCTGATCGTGATTGATATGCAGACCGACTTCTGCGGCGTCGGCGGCTATGTCGACAGCATGGGCTATGACGTGAGTCTGACCCGCGCGCCCATCGCACCGTTGCAGCAGGTGCTGGCGGCGATGCGCGCCCGGCAGTTTCCGGTTATTCATACCCGCGAAGGGCACCGGCCCGATCTCAGTGATTTGCCCGCCAACAAACGCTGGCGCTCGCGGCGAATGAACGCCGGGATCGGGGATGAGGGACCGTGCGGCCGTATTCTGGTGCGCGGTGAACCGGGCTGGGAAATTATCCCGGAGCTGTCGCCGCTGCCGGGTGAAGTGGTGATTGATAAGCCGGGTAAGGGATCGTTTTATGCCACCGATCTGGAGCTGATATTGCGCAGTCGCGGCATCCGAAATCTGATCCTCACCGGCATTACCACCGACGTCTGCGTCCACACCACGCTGCGCGAAGCTAACGATCGCGGCTTTGAGTGCCTGGTGCTGTCTGATTGCTGTGCTGCGACCGAGCAGCGTCATCATGAAGCGGCGCTGAGCATGATCCATATGCAAGGTGGCATCTTTGGCGCGGTCGCCCATTCTGCCGCGCTGCTGGATAGCCTGGGCGTTTAATTTCCCGCAACAACGGGTGAAGGGTGATGTTGATCTTCTGATCTCAGATGCATCACGCAGCCGGAAAGCCTGAGCACAGAGCTGCGCTCAGGCTTTCCACATCAGTATCACTCATGCTGCGCATTGTCTGGCGCAATCGTTTTCATCAGCGCCGCGAGCTGATCGGCGGGCACCGCCTGACTGAACAGATAGCCCTGCAACTGATTACAGCCCGCATCTGCCAGCGCAGACATCTGCCCTGGCGTCTCGACGCCTTCTGCTGTCACCATCAGACCCATGGCATGACCCAGTTTCACCACCGATTCAACAATCGCCACTGAATTTTCCGCCACGCCCAGCGACTGGGTAAATGAGCGATCGATTTTGATTTTATCCACCGGAAAGTTGCTGAGATAGTTCAGGCTGGAGTAACCGGTGCCAAAGTCATCCAGCGCAACCCGGAAGCCCGCATCACGCAGCTCCACAATAATGGCGCGTGCTTCACGTTCATCTTCGATTAACACCCCTTCGGTGATCTCCAGTTCCAGGCGCTTCGGATCGCCGCCGTTCTGGCTGACAATCGCCATCACCCGCTCAACAAAGCCGGTAGAGCGGAACTGCACCGGCGAGACGTTGACCGCCACCAGCAGTTCGGGAAAACGCTGCTGAGTGACGCAGGCTTCAGCCAGTACCCATTCGCCCAGCGGAATAATCAGGCCGGTCTCTTCGGCAATCGCGATAAATTCACCGGGCGCAATCAGGCCGCGGGCTGGATGGTGCCAGCGCAGCAGCGCTTCGATGCCCACCATCTGCTGGCCGCCAATTTCCATCAGCGGCTGATACCAAACCTCCAGCCCCTGATGGGTATGCAGCGCCGTACGCAGGTCGGCAGCGATGGTCTGTCGGGTCCGCACCGACTCATCCATCGCCCGTTCAAACTGTCGATACGTGCCGCGCCCGCCGCTTTTGGCCTCATACAGCGCAATATCCGCTTTGCGCATCAGTTCCAGCCGATCAACCCCATCTTTGGGTGCCAGCGCCAGTCCGATACTGGCGCCACTCCAGACATCGCTGCCAAACAGCGTAAAAGGCTCACTCAGTTCATCGATAATGCGCTGCGCCAGGCTATGCACCTGGCCGATATTATCGACATCTGGCATCACCACGATAAATTCATCACCGCCGATGCGTCCTACCGTATCGCTGGCCCGCACGATACGGCTCAGGCGCTGTGCGACCGCGATGATCAGTTCATCTCCGGCGTGATGACCGTGGGTATCGTTGATGGTTTTAAAGCGGTCGAGGTCGATGAGCAGCAGCGCCACGCGTTGATCGTGGCGCGTCGCCAGGGCCAGCGCCTGGGTTAAGCGGTCTTCGACCAGTGCGCGGTTCGGCAGGCCGGTCAGCACATCATGAAACGCCAGATGCTGTGCCTGGGCCTCTGACGCGCCGAGCCTGAGCATGGATTGCGAGAGGTTCACCGACGAGTTCCAGAGTCGCCGCACCATATAAAGGCACAGCAGGGATATCGCCAGTACTGCCAGCCCGGTAGATGGCCCGATGGTGCGCAGCATCTGCGCACCGGGACGGGAGGGGATCCAGTTCAGATAGCCAACCGCCTCACCCGCCTGCGCGATCAGCAGATAGCGCGCACCGGTTCCCGGCTGTGGCGTGCCGTCGGAGAAGTGCAGCCCCTGCAGCTGATTGCGTTCCGCCAGGCCCGCCAGATAGCCGTCATCAAGAAATTTCAGGCTCACCAGCCGGAAACGCGGCAGGGCATTGCTCTCCCGCTGGATGTTACCTACTGCCAGCGCGGCGGCCCGGTTTGTCACACGGGCATAATCGGCGTTATCGTGGCGTGCCGGATCGTTGACCAGCGGGCTTTGCAGCACCTCACCAATCAGTGGGTCATTTTCAGGGGCGGAGACCGGCTGGCCTTCGCGGCAGACTCTGACGATCTGATTTTGCTGGTCCAGCACCAGAATCAGCTGATGGCCGAACATCTCATACAGCCACAGCCCAATGTTCTCATCCAGCCACCTGCTGCTGTTGCCCTCTGCCAGATGCTGCTCAAAGGGTCCCCAGCGTGACAGGCTATGCAGCTGGCGCAGATGCTCATTCAGACTCTGTGAAAAAGAGGCTTCAATCATCCGTTGCTGCTGATGGCGGGCCTCCGTATTGGTGAGTGAGGTACCAACAAAGAGCGCAGCGCCTGCACCTACAAACGTCAGCAATAAGATAGCGACCAGCGGCACCAGGACTTCACGCAGGAAACTGCGACGAAAATCAGAGGAAAGTTTAAGGGTGTTAATCATATTGTTGTTTTTCTCAGCAGCAGGGGAACAGCTTAAAAATTAGCAGATTGCACAAAAACGTCCACGCAAAGCGTTACGCTTAGTGATTCTGGCAACGTTTTTGTTGCCGGATGGCCAGGGCAGCCTAAATAATGGGGAGTGAAAAAGTGGCCGTGTTGTATCAGATATTTTAATGGGGTTAGCTGGCTGGACGGTGACATGAGGGCCAACATTCGGCCTCTGTATCAGTAGCCATAAGGCTGGCGCGCGACAGCCTCTCTGGACGCATCACCGTGCATTTCCTGTTAACTTCGCCGCGATGGTTCATACTCATGTGCGCTGATTGTGTTACGAACGGATAGCCGTGAAGACAACGGTTACTGAGTTTGTCACTTAACTGACAGCCTGAGGTTGTCAGCTTACTATAAGGGAAAATAATGCCATTGTTATTCGGTGAGTTATCTGGTTTCCCGTCATGGGTGCCTGTTGTATTACTCGTCTCGCTCTCTTTTGTGCTGGGATTTCTGGCCCGCCTTATCCTGCTCCGGTTCATCCGCTACTGGCAGATTCGTGACAGAAAACTGTTTAAATCCCTTGAGAAGCATCTTAGCGGCTCGATGTTCTTTTTTATTCCGTTATTAATGATTAATGTCGGCGTTAATTATATCGATTTCCAACCGGAATCTCTCTCTTTAATCACCAATATCATCAATGTCTTTATTATTATGTCATTTTGCTCGGTCTTAATCCGGCTGACCAATGTGGCGCAGGATATGCTTTATATCCGCTATGACATTAATATTTCCAATAACCTTCGTGCGCGTAAAATTCGCACGCAGATTATCTATGTCAAAAAAGTGGTTATTGTCATCCTGGTTCTGTTCTGTGTTTCGCTGATTCTGCTCAGCTTCCCTGGCGTCCGGAAATTCGGCACCACCATTCTGGCCGGTGCGGGTGTTGCCGGTATCATTATTGGTTTTGCGCTGCAAAAGTCGCTGGTCAATCTGTTCGCCGGTATTCAGATCGCCTTTACCCAGCCTATTAAAATTGATGATGCGGTAGTGGTAGAAAAAGAGTGGGGCTGGATTGAGGAGATCAACCTGACCTATGTGGTGGTGCGCATCTGGGATTTGCGTCGGCTGGTGTTGCCGATCACCTACTTTACCGAAAACCCGTTTCAGAACTGGACGCGCAATAACGCCCAGATCTTAGGCTCGGTGTTCCTTTACGTGGATTACTCCATGCCGCTGGAGCCGCTGCGCAAGCATTTTGAAAAGGTGCTGAGCGAAACCAAGCTTTGGGATCAGGAAACGTCTGTGCTACAGGTGACCGACACCACCGAGAAAACCATGACCATCAGGATGCTGATGACCGCGCAGAACTCCCCGATCGCCTTTGATTTACGCTGTTACGTGCGTGAAAAAATGATTGAGTTTATTCAGCAGAATTACCCGGAAAGCCTGCCGCAGGTGAGAGCGTCACTGACGGATACCGGGCGTGAGAAGGTGGGAATAGGGACGGCAGAATAGGGGCAAGCTGGGAGCGGCAGTCTGCGTGGGTGTGTGCATCCTGATGGCTGTCGCTCCGTTGTTCTTTCAGGGCAGGCGATGGTGTCTTTGTCCGCATGGTGTCTGAAGCGGACATAATTGTTTTGGCCATCTTCTGGTAGGCCCGATGTCTGCAGAAGAAGCTGCAGACATCAGCCTGACTCAGTTAAAAGCTCACCCACGGATCGCTTGAAACTTTTTCTTTTACCTGAACAGACAGTATGGCCGGGGAGCGTAAGTCTGTCACGACCGCACCAGTCTGCAACCTGAACCGGCTGGTAATCGCACTTAACGATTTAACCTGTTCCTCCAGTACACCCGTAGCAGCAGCAGAAGCCTGAACCAGCGTGGCGTTCTGTTGAGTCACACTGTCCATTTCGGTTACAGCCGTGCCGATCTGATTTATTCCCTTACTCTGTTCAGAAGACGCCGCCGCAATCTCTCCCAGCAGCGAGGTCACGCCGGTCACATCGCTGATAATTTTTTCTGTTGTCAGCGAAACCTGAGCCACTTTCTGCTCACCCAGACCGACGTTCAGATTGGATTCAGCAATTAACTTTTCAATTTCCCGCGCAGACTGTGTGCTGCGTTGTGCAAGCGTGCGAACTTCGTTAGCAACCACAGCAAAACCGCGACCCTGGTCGCCTGCACGTGCTGCTTCTACCGCTGCGTTCAGTGCCAGAATGTTTGTCTGAAAGGCAATGCTGTTTATTACGGAGATAATTTCACTGATGGCCATTGCGCTGGTTTTGATGTCTGCCATCGTGCGCACCACTTCCCGCATTGCCGCGCCGCATTCCGAAGCGGTTCCGGAAGCCGCAGAGGCCGCGTCGCTGGCGACTGAGGCATTACCGGCGTTGAGTGAGACAGTAGACGAGAGCTCCTCCATGCTCGCCGCGGTCTCTTCGAGCGCTGCCGCCTGTTGCTCCGTGCGGCTGGAAAGACTGTGGTTGCCGTCGCTTATCTGCGTGGTAACGCGAGCCACTTCGCTTACGCCATTGACGATTTCACTGACCATCGTTTTCAGGCCAAGCTGCATATTTTCAAGCCCCTGCAGAAGCCTGCCCATTTCATCGTTGCGGAGATTGTGGAACTCCGATGTCAGATCGCCGGCACCAATGGCTGCCGTTACTTCGCCAGCACGACGCAGGGGCTTGATCAGCACATTTTTCAGTACCACCGCCACAATGACTGAAGCCAGGATAAAGAGTATGACCGACACACCCGCAGCAACATAAGCAATGTGCGTATCGGTATCGGCCTGTTGGGTGATGTTTACGGCTGACTGTTTATGTATGGCAATAACCTTGTCCAGCGGAACGCGGTAAGCCTCATCAAGTGCCACGACTTTTGTACCAGCAAGCATCAGAAAAGCGGGTACATCCCTTTTCTGCAGCGCGGTGAAAAGGGCACCAACGCCTTGATCAGTGTAATCGTTGTAGCGTGCGGCCAGCTCCCGTGACAGTTCCGCTTCACCGGCCATTTTTGGTGCAGCCTGATAGGCCTGCATAAAGCGCAAGCCGCCATCATAGTAAAATCTGGCCTGGGCCAGCGCGGCATTAAACGCCTCTGGATTGCTGCCGTCAGCATAAGGAACAGCGGCCAGCAGTGTGGTGCGAGCGGCACGTATCCAGTTCGTCGTGTCAGCGACGCCAAGGGTTGCAGAAACTTCATGGTTGAGATTTTTGAGAGATTCCGCACTGCGATTCAGATAGATCACACTCAGCAATGAAGAAGCAAGAAAGACAAAAAACAGAAACAGTCCGGATAACGTCAGGATCGTGGTGAGACGTGTATTTTTCAGCATGGCAGTAAAGCTCCAGGTAAGATGCCTTACGATTATCGGCCTGGAGCAGCCAGAGATTACTCACGGTTATTAACCAACGGCAGTGCAAAAATCGCGCATAAATTTAAGAAGGCAGGCTTCAGTAAAAATAAAATGGCAATTTAAAATTATGATATTGAATCAGATGGTTTATTTATTTTTTAAGGATTTGAACATGCAGATTAACTTAAAAAATAGTGGAAAATTACAATCTTAATTTGAGAGGGAATGATGGAATACCATCAAAATGGCATCAGAATTTTGCCAGTCTGGATACTTTTCAGTTCAATTCTCTGCAACTGCCACTCTATTTCAGTTTTGAGAAAAGCCTTCGGGACATGATCGACTGTTCAGAAATTACGACCGTTTTTCTCTCATTGAATACCTGACCCTGGTTACCTCATTAATCCTCTCAGAATCTGCTGATATTGCCGCTTAAGCTGAGGGAATAGCGTGGCTACATCTGTTTTACCGGTTTTAATCCCTGAGGGTAGGGCAACATGCAGCCTCAGGTTAAAACATTTATTGCCGTTAAGGGTGCGGGCTAAACGCGGTCAGGGCTAAATGCTCTTCTGGAGGATGATATCAACGCACTCAGCAGGCGATAATTCCGCGGTATCCAGCTTCAGATGCTCTCTGCTCCACGGTTCATAAACACGATCCACAACGGCCTGCCAGTCAGGCACTTTTAAACCAGGAATATCTGAGATTCTGTTCTCTACACGGGCACGATGCTGTTCTGGATCCGAACAGAGGATTTCAATTTCCAGAAAGGGAACACCTGATGATAGTGCGATATCACGAAAACTATCGCGCACCAGGTTAAGGTCATTCACCGAGTCAGTGACAACAGTTGACCCTAGTTGCAGATTGTCCCGCGCAAGCTCATAAAGGATGAAGTAGCCTTCAGGGCCAATATCCCTGAAAGTTGCTGAACTATTACGCAGAGCCTGTTCAACTGTGTCGACGCGTAAATACACCGCTTTCAATTTTTCAGATAACATTTTAGCGATAGTGCTTTTTCCGCAACCCGGAAGGCCACTAAAGATGTAGAGCATAACGACTCCTGTTTAAACCCACACTCCGGCGGTAAATCAAACACATTGATACATCAGTCTGCGCGAAATTATGCGAACTCGTTTCGGATGACCGCCGCCCTATGTCAGCAGCGGGCAGTGTTTATTCCACTTCTGCCCGGCTATTCATCTGGCAGTGCTTCAAGGTCTGCGGAGATAATTGCCGGTAGGTTTTGAGTAATCTTTTCTACCGGCCAGTCCCACCAGGCCAGCTTCTCTAGTCGGGATATGGTTTCATCAGTAAAACGCTGCCTGATCACTCTGGCCGGGTTGCCACCCACAATCGAATAGGCCGGGACATCCGACGTCACAACAGAACGTGACGAGATTATTGCGCCGTTGCCGATTTTAACGCCTGGCATAATCAGCGCCTGATAACCCATCCATACATCATTACCAATCACTGTATCGCCTTTATAGGGCAGATCGCCGGACTGAGGCTGGGCTGTTTCCCATCCATTTCCGAAAATGTAAAACGGAAAAGTGGAGAAACCCGCCATGTTATGGTTTGCCCCGTTCATGATGAACTGAACGCCTCTGGCTATCGCGCAGAATTTACCCATGATCAGTTTGTCACCAATAAAAGGGAAGTGATAAAGGACATTGCGCTCAAAGTTTTCTGAGTCTTCAGGGTCATCATAATAAGTAAAATCCCCGATTATGATGTTGGGGTTTTTCACCGTATTTTTGATAAAACAAACCTGTGGGAAACCTTCCATTGGATGGGGATTGGTGGGATCCGGTCCGTACATATTCTCTCCTTAAGCGCAACGTTAGTTCGTTCCAGTGTACACCAGGCAGCCAGTCGTTCTATGCGAACAGGCTCAATGCCTGCTTGCTGTAAATCCCTGACTACCACATTCACCTCTCCTTCACCCCCGCGTCACGGTTCTGTCATCTGATCCCCTCAAGCTAACACCATCCCGCAGCGTCTTTTCACTGCGTTCCCACTCTGTAACCCGTGAGGATTTCATCGTGATGGAGTTATCCAGACATCCGACCACTGTCTATCAGGCTGTTGCCGCACAACTGGAGCAGGCGCTGAAAGAGCGCTACCGCTGCGGCGACTATCTTCCTTCCGAGCAACAGCTGGCCGATCACTATGAGGTGAATCGCCACACGCTGCGTCGGGCGGTGGATGAGCTGGTGCACAAAGGGCTGCTGCAGCGCCGTCACGGCGTCGGCATCCTGGTTTTGATGCGCCCTTATGACTATCCGCTGCATGCCCAGGCGCGATTCAGCCAGAACCTGCTTGAGCAGGGCAGTCATCCCACCAGCGAACGGCTGCTGGCGGTGCTGCGTCCGGCCAGCAACGACGTTGCCAATGCGCTGGGCGTGAAAGAGGGCGACAACGTCATTCATCTGCGCACCCTGCGACGCGCCAACGGCGTGCCGCTCTGCCTGATTAACCATTTCCTCGCCGACCTCAGCTGGTGGCCACAGCTTCAGCAATTTAACAGCGGATCGCTGCACGACTTCTTAGTGGAGCACACCGGCAAGCAGCTGGTGCGCACCCAGACCCGCATCAGCACCCGCCGGGCGCAGGCCAAAGAGTGTCGGCAGCTCGACATCGCGCTGCATTCGCCGCTGCTCTGCGTGCGGACCCTGAACAAAACCAGTGATGGCGCGGTGGCGGAATACTCCGTCAGCCTGACGCGCGGCGACATGATTGAACTGACTCTGGAGCACTAATGGAACAGCAAACGGATCGCCAGCGCTGGCTGTCGGTGCTGGCGCACAGCAGCGCCGCCTTGCTTGAGACGCACTGGCAGGCGCTTAACCTCCAGCCCGCCTTTACCCTGATCCGTCCGGCAGAGATCGGGCTGACACGGTTGCAGGCGCGGATGGGGGCCACCGGCAAACGCTTTGTGATGGGCGATGCCACGGTGACGCGCGCGGTGGTGCAGCTCAGCGACGGCACACTGGGTTACAGCTATCTGTTAGGGCGTGACAAAGCCCATGCCGAACGCTGCGCCCTGCTGGATGCGCTGTTGCAGCAGCCGGAAACCCGGCAACTGCTGGAAGAGAAGATTATTACCCCGCTGGCGGCGTGGCGCGATGAGCAGCGACAGCTGCGCGCCCGTGAAATCGCCAGCAGCAAAGTGGATTTCTTTACGCTGGTTCGCGGAGATAACTGATGACTTTACTGGCAAGTTTTAACCATCCGGTGGCGGATGCGCAGCGCGCGTTTCGCCGCATTCTGAAAGCGATGAGCGAACCGGGCGTGATGGTCTCGCTGCCGCTGCAACAGGGCTGGGGCGCACTGTCACCGGCGGCCACGGCGCTGCTGCTGACGCTGGTCGATCAGGAAAGCCCGGTCTGGCTGGATGCGGAAATCGACAACGAACAGCTGCGCAACAATCTGCGCTTCCATACCGGTGCGCCGATCACCACGCAGCAGGATGCGCCTTTTGCCCTGAGCCATGCGGCGGCGCAGCCCGACCCGACGCAGTTCGCGGCCGGTGACAACATTTCACCAGAAAAAAGCACCACGCTGATTATCGAAGTGCCGTCGCTGAATGGCGGCCTGACGCTGCGCCTCTCCGGCCCTGGCCTGCGGGAAATCCGCGCCATCGCGCCACAGCTGCCCGAAAGCGTGCTGGAATATCTGCGCACTCGTCCGCATCCGTTTCCACAGGGCGTGGACCTGATCTTCACCTGTGGCGAAGCGATCATGGCCGTGCCGCGCACCACCGTTGTGGAGGTGTGCTGATGTATGTCGCGGTGAAAGGGGGCGAAAAAGCCATTTCAAATGCCCACCAGTTGCAGGCCGATCTGCGGCGCGGCGATCGGGCGGTAGCCGAACTCGGCTGCGATCAGGTGGCGCAGCAGCTGGGACTGGCGGTGGATCGGGTGATGACCGAAGGCGGAATTTACGATCCTGAACTGGCGGCGCTGGCGATTAAACAGGCCAGCGGCGATCTGGTGGAGGCGATCTTTCTGCTGCGTGCCTATCGCACCACGCTGCCACGCCTGGCGGAGAGCACGCCGCTGGCGACCGGTGCGATGCGCATCGAACGCCGCATCTCGGCGGTCTATAAAGATCTGCCGGGCGGCCAGGTATTGGGGCCAACTTACGACTACAGCCACCGTCTGCTCGACTTCACCCTGCTGGCCAATGGCGAAACGCCCGCCGCGCCGCGTGACGATCGTTCGGTGCCTGATCGGTGCCCGCACATGTTCAGCATGATGAGCGATGAAGGGCTGGCCGCCGCCGAGATGGATGACGGCAGCGAGCCTGTCGATATCACTCGCGAGCCGATGAGTTTTCCCGCCTCACGCGCCGCGCGCCTGCAACAGCTGGTGCGTGGCGACGAAGGCTTTCTGCTGGCGCTGGGTTATTCGACCCAGCGCGGCTATGGGCGCACCCATCCGTTTGCCGGCGAGATTCGCACCGGCACTCTCAGCGTCAGTATCTGTCCCGAAGAGCTGGGTTTTGATCTCGAGATTGGTGAGCTGCTGCTGACGGAGTGTGAAATGGTCAACGGCGTTGCCCACAGCGACGACACGGCGCCGCACTTTACCCGGGGCTATGGGCTGGTGTTTGGCCGCGCCGAACGTAAAGCGATGGCGATGGCGCTGGTGGACAGGGCGCTGCAAAGCCGCGAACAGCATGAGCGTGTTACCAGCCCGGCGCAGGACGAAGAGTTTGTGCTGTCGCACGCCGACAACGTTGAAGCCGCAGGCTTTGTCTCGCATCTCAAGCTGCCGCACTACGTCGATTTCCAGGCGGAACTGGAACTGCTGAAACAGCTGCAGCACGATTATCAGGAGCGCAACCATGGCTGAACTCACCGGCTATAACAACGGCTATCTCGACGAGCAGACCAAGCGCACCATCCGCCGCGCCATCCTGAAAGCGGTGGCGATCCCTGGCTATCAGGTGCCGTTCGCCGGACGTGAGATGCCGATGCCCTACGGCTGGGGCACCGGCGGCATCCAGATCACCGCCAGCGTGATTGGCGATCAGGATGTGCTGAAAGTGATCGATCAGGGCGCAGATGACACTACCAATGCGGTGTCGATCCGTCAGTTCTTTAAGCGAGTCAGCAATGCTGCCACCACCGAGCGCACCGCCGATGCCACCCTGATCCAGACCCGGCACCGCATCCCGGAAACGCCGCTGGAGGAGGATCAGATCCTGATTTTCCAGGTGCCGATTCCGGAGCCGCTGCGCTTTATCGAGCCGCGCGAAACCGAAACCCGCACCATGCATGCGCTGGAGGAGTACGGCATCATGCAGGTGAAGCTGTATGAAGATATCGCCCGCTACGGCCACATCGCGACGACTTACGCCTATCCGGTCCGGGTCAACGATCGCTATGTGATGGATCCATCGCCCATTCCCAAATTCGACAACCCGAAGATGAACATGATGCCCGCGCTGCAGCTGTTTGGTGCCGGGCGTGAAAAGCGCATCTACGCCTTGCCGCCTTACACCCGCGTGGAAAGCCTGGACTTCGACGATCATCCGTTCACCGTGCAGCAGTGGGATGAACCCTGCGCGCTGTGCGGCTCGCGCCACAGCTATCTCGATGAGGTGGTAATGGACGACCAGGGAACGCGGATGTTTGTCTGCTCCGACACCGACTTTTGCCATCAGCAGCAGGAACAGCAACATGCACAGTGAACAGCCGCTGCTTGCGGTGAACCAGCTCACCCATCTTTATGCGCCGGGCAAAGGGTTTGAGCAGGTCAGTTTTGATCTCTTTCCCGGCGAAGTGCTGGGCATTGTCGGCGAGTCCGGCTCCGGTAAAACCACGCTGCTGCAGAGCCTGTCAGCGCGTCTGACGCCGCAGCAGGGCAGCATCCTCTATCAGAACCGCGACCTCTATCAGATGAGTGAAAGCGATCGCCGTCGCCTGCTGCGCACCGAATGGGGCGTGGTGCATCAGCATCCCATGGACGGTCTGCGTTCGCAGGTCAGCGCGGGCGGCAATATCGGCGAACGGCTGATGGCGACCGGACAGCGCCACTATGGAGATATCCGCGCCGAGGCGAGCCGCTGGCTGCAGGCGGTGGAGATTGACGCCGGTCGCATCGACGATCTGCCCACCACCTTTTCCGGCGGTATGCAGCAGCGGCTGCAGATCGCCCGGAACCTGGTGACGCAGCCGCAGTTGATGTTTATGGATGAGCCGACCGGCGGGCTGGATGTGTCGGTGCAGGCGCGACTGCTGGATCTGCTGCGGACGCTGGTGCGCGAACTGAATCTGGCGGTGGTGATTGTCACCCACGATCTCGGCGTGGCGCGACTGCTGGCGCATCGCCTGCTGGTGATGAAGCAGGGGCGGGTGGTGGAGAGCGGTCTGACTGACCGCGTGCTGGACGATCCTCATCATCCTTACACTCAACTGCTGGTCTCTTCGGTGCTCAATTAAATGACAACTATCACTCCGCGCCTGCGGGTCGAGAATTTGTGTAAAACCTTTGTGCTGCATAACCAGAAAGGCGCGGCGCTGCCGGTGCTGCATAACGCCAGCCTGACGGCAGGCGAGGGCGAATGCGTCGTGCTGCACGGTCATTCCGGCAGCGGTAAATCCACACTGCTGCGCGCGCTTTACGGCAACTATCAGCCCGACAGCGGCCACATTCGGGTCGCGCATCAGGGCGAGTGGATCGACATGGCGCAGGCATCGGCGCGCCAGATTATCGCCCTGCGCCGCGACACGCTGGGCTGGGTCAGCCAGTTTCTGCGGGTGATCCCGCGCGTGCCGACGCTGGAGATTGTGATGCAGCCGCTGCTGGAGCGCGGCGTCGAGCGCGCCTTATGTGAAGCACGTGCCGCCGAACTGCTGACCCGGCTCAACGTGCCGCAGCGTCTCTGGTCGCTGGCCCCGTCCACTTTCTCTGGCGGAGAGCAGCAGCGCGTCAATATCGCTCGCGGCTTTATCGCCGACTATCCGGTGCTGCTGCTGGATGAACCCACCGCCTCGCTCGACAGTGTCAACAGCGAGGCGGTGGTGAGCCTAATTGAACAGGCGCGCGCCCGTGGTGCCGCCATCGTCGGTATTTTTCACGATCGGGCGGTGCGCGAGCGGGTAGCGGACCGGCTGCACCTGATGCACCCAATCGAGACAGGAGCGCAGGCATGATCATCAATAACGTCAGACTGGTGCTGGAAAACGAAGTGGTAACCGGATCGCTGGAGTTTCGCGACGAGCGCATCAGCAGCTTCAGCGAAACCACCAGCCAGCAGCCGGGCGCGCTGGATGGCGAGGGCGCCTGGCTGCTGCCGGGTCTGGTGGAGCTGCACACCGATAACCTCGATAAGTTTTTCACGCCGCGTCCGAAAGTGGACTGGCCGGCACACTCGGCGATGAGCAGCCACGATGCGCTGATGGTCTCCAGCGGCATTACCACGGTGCTGGATGCGATTGGCGTCGGGGATGTGCGCGACGGCGGGCACCGGCTGGATAACCTCAGCAAGATGATCGACGCCATCCGCGACAGCAACCGCAAAGGACTGAACCGGGCCGAGCATCTGCTGCATCTGCGCTGTGAACTGCCGCATCCCACCACTGCGCCGCTGTTTGAAGCGCTGATGGGCACGCCGGAGCTGGCGCTGGTGTCGCTGATGGACCATTCACCGGGACAGCGTCAGTACGCGTCCCTGACGAAGTATCGCGAATATTATCAGGGCAAATATCAGCTCAACGACACGGAGATGGATCAGTTCGAGCATGACCAGCTCACCCTGGCAGCAGAATGGTCACAGCCCAATCGTCAGGCGATTGCCGGACTCTGCCGGGAACATGGCATCGCCATTGCCAGTCACGATGATGCCACCGCGGCGCACGTTGAAGAGTCTCACGCCGCGGGCAGCCGCATCGCGGAGTTTCCGACCACGCTGGAGGCGGCACGCGCCTCGCGTTATCGCAATATGCAGGTGCTGATGGGCGCACCTAACATCGTGCGCGGCGGCTCGCACTCCGGCAACGTCGCCGCCTGGGAGCTGGCGTCACACGGCCTGCTGAATATTCTCTCGTCTGATTACTATCCGGCGAGCCTGCTGGATGCGGCGTTCCGGCTGGCAGATGATGAGCGCAACAGCCTCGGCATGGCGCAGGCGATTGCACTGGTCACCTGTAACCCGGCGCGCGCCTTAGGGCTCGAAGATCGCGGGGTAATCGCCGAAGGCTGCCGCGCCGATCTGGTGCTGGCGCACACCGCACACGGCTACCCGCACGTGCGGCACGTCTGGAGCAAAGGCCGGCAGGTGTACTGATGGCGCGGCTGATCTGGCTCACCGGTCCCTCAGGTTCGGGTAAAGACAGCCTGCTGGATGCGCTGCGGGCGGCACCTCCGCCACGGCTGCTGATCGCCCATCGCTACATTACCCGCGCCGCCGATGCGGGCGGCGAAAACCATGTGGCACTGACCGAGGCGGAGTTTGCCCGTCGCGCAGCACTCGGTCTGTTCGCGGTGAGCTGGCAGGCGCACGGTTTCAGCTATGGCATTGGCTGTGAGACGGAACAGTGGCTGCTGCGCGGGCAGAATGTGGTGGTGAACGGTTCGCGGCTGCATCTGGCGCAGGCGCAGGCCCGTTTCGGCTCGCAGCTGCTGCCGGTCTGTCTGCAGGTCACACCCGCCGTGCTGGCAGCGCGGCTGCGCCAGCGCGGACGGGAAGATGAGGCGGAGATCGCCCGGCGGCTGGCGCGCGCCGCACAGCCGCAGCCCGATGGCTGCCTTATCCTCAACAACGACGGCGCGCTGGCGGATACCGTGTGCCTGCTGCGTCAGATACTGGAGGCGCATCAATGAAACTCTCTTATCCTGGCACCGGCGGTGACAGTCCGGCATCGACATCCGCTACCAAAGGCGCATCAATGAAACTCACTTTTCTGGGTACTGGCGGGGTCACTGCCGCACCGCTGCCGGGCTGCGACTGTCGCGCCTGTCAGCTTGCGCAGCTCAATAGTGGCTACGCGCGTGCACCCTGCAGCGCGCTGATTGAGTTTGGTCGCGAGCGCATCCTGCTGGATGCCGGTCTGCCGCTGCTGGCGTCGCGCTTCCCGCCCGGCACGCTGACACGCATTCTGCTGACTCACTACCACATGGATCATGTGCAGGGGCTTTTTGCACTGCGCTGGGGAGTGGGCGCGCCGATTCCGGTCTGGGGTCCACCCGATCCGCGAGGCTGTGACGATCTCTATAAACATCCTGGCCTGCTCGATTTCCGTCCCGCCTTAACGCCGTTTGTAGCACACGCCTTTGGTGAACTGCAGGTTACGCCGCTGCCGTTGCAGCACTCGAAGCTGACGCATGGCTATCTGTTCGACTGGCACGGCACCCGGCTCGCCTGGCTGTGTGATACCTGCGGATTGCCACCCGACACCGCCGACTTCCTGCGCGGTCAGCCGCTGGATCAGCTGGTGATTGACTGCAACGATCCGCCGCAAGCAGAACCGCGTAACCATAATGATGTGACCCAGGCGCTGGCGATAGCAGAGATGCTCCAGCCGCGTCAGACCTGGCTCACCCATCTCAGTCATGAGATGGATAACTGGTTAGCGGAAAACCCGTTACCGGACGTTGTGCTGGCTGCCCGTGACGGCCAGACATTGCTGTGCGGCGCGCACTGGCCTGTCACGGTTTGATCATCTGACTGTCATCTCGTGTTCATCGCGTCACGCCTTAATAACCCGCAGAACGCAATCAGCGATGACGGAGAAACCATGGCACAGGCACTTCTGAAAACGGTGGTCGACAACGACCTGCCACCGGCCAGCCTCAGCGGACAAAAAGTGTTGTCGGTGCAGAAACTGAGCAAAGCCTACGGCGACACTCAGGTGCTGGATCAGGTCAGTTTCGACCTGCACGCCGGTGAGCTGGTGGCGGTGATTGGCCGCTCTGGCGCGGGTAAATCGACCCTGCTGCACATGCTCAACGGCACGATTGAAGCGACTTCCGGCGCGATTATCAGTCTGCATCATGGCGAAGCGGATCGTAACGTGGTTACGCTCAACAGCCGCCAGCTGCGCGAATGGCGCAGCCAGTGCGGCATGATCTTTCAGGATTTCTGTCTGGTGCCACGCCTCGACGTGCTGACCAACGTGCTGCTGGGCCGTCTGAGCCAGACCGGCACGCTGAAATCCTTCTTTAAAATCTTCTCCGACAATGACCGGGCGCACGCCATCGAACTGCTGCAGTGGATGAACATGCTGCCGCAGGCGCTGCAGCGGGCGGAAAACCTCTCTGGCGGTCAGATGCAGCGTGTGGCGATCTGCCGTGCCCTGATGCAGAACCCCAAAATCCTGCTGGCCGATGAGCCGGTGGCGTCACTCGATCCCAAAAATACCAAGCGCATCATGGATGTGCTGCGTCAGGTCAGCGAGCAGGGCATCAGCGTGATGGTCAACCTGCACTCGATTGAGCTGGTGAAAAGCTACTGCACCAGGGTGATTGGCATTCAGCGCGGCGTGGTGCTGTTTGACGGCCATCCTTCAGGACTGACCGACAGCCTGCTGCACCAGCTGTACGGCGATGAACTTAACCAAATCCATTAACTTCCACAGCAAGAGAACAACCCCGAATGAAACTGACTTCTTTAGCACTCCTGACCAGTGTAATGGCGTTTGGTGTCAGCGCAGCGGATGCGCCGAAACAGCTTAATCTGGGGATTCTGGGCGGTCAGAACGCCACCCAGCAGATTGGCGATAATCAGTGTGTGAAGACCTTCTTTGATAAAGAGCTGGGTGTGGATACCCAGATGCGCAACGCCTCCGACTACTCTGGCGTGATTCAGGGTCTGCTGGGTGGCAAGATCGATATGGTGCTGAGCATGTCGCCAGCCTCGTTTGCGTCGGTCTACATTCAGGACCCGAAAGCGGTGGATGTGGTTGGCATTGTGGTGGATGACAAAGATCAGTCACGCGGCTACCACTCGGTGGTGATCGTCAAAGCGGACAGCCCGTACAAAAAACTGGAAGACCTGAAAGGGAAATCTTTCGGTATGGCCGATCCCGACTCGACGTCCGGCTTCCTGATGCCGAACCAGGCATTTAAGAAGATGTTCGGCGGCTCAGTGGATGACAAATATAACAACACCTTCTCCAGCGTCACCTTCTCCGGCGGCCATGAGCAGGACATTCTGGGCGTGCTGAACAACCAGTTTGATGGCGCAGTGACCTGGACCTCACTGGTCGGTGACTACAACAGCGGCTATACCTCTGGCGCGTTTGGCCGTCTGATCCGCATGGACCATCCTGATCTGATGAAGCAGATCCGCATTATCTGGCAGTCACCACTGATCCCCAACGGTCCGGTGCTGGTCAGCAACAAGCTGCCCGCTGACTTTAAAGCGAAAGTGGTGTCGGCGATTAAAAAGCTGGATAAGGAAGATCACGCCTGCTTCGTGAAAGCGGTGGGCGGCGAGCAGCATATCGGTCAGGCGACGGTTGCCGATTATCAGAACATCATCGATATGAAGCGCGACCTGATGAAAGGCAGCCGCGGCTAAATCCAGCTACTTCTTATCTTCTCCGCTCAGGCGGGGAAAGCGGGACGCGGCAAACTCGCCTGCGTCCCGCTGCTTTAGCGCCGGAGATCCCCTTTGACCGAATTCGAACACTACTACCAACGCATCCGCCGCCAGCAGAAACGAGACACGCTGCTCTGGTCACTGCTGCTGGTGGCACTCTACCTGGCGGCGGGCAGGGTGGCAGAATTTAATCTGCTTACCGTCTGGCAGTCGCTGCCGCACTTCTTTGACTACCTGCACGAAATTCTGCCGGTGCTGCATCTGCCACTGCTGTTTGCCGACGGCAAGACCGAAGGCTCGCTGGCTTACTGGGGCTATCGCCTGCCGATCCAGCTGCCGCTGATCTGGGAAACACTACAACTGGCGCTGGCCTCGACGCTGGTGGCGGTGGCACTGGCCGCGGTGCTGGCCTTTTTCGCCGCCGACAATACTCAGACGCCGGTCAGCGTGCGGATGACGATTCGCGCCTTTGTCGCCTTCCTGCGCACCATGCCGGAGCTGGCGTGGGCGGTGATGTTTGTGATGGCGTTTGGCATCGGGGCGATCCCTGGTTTTCTGGCGCTGGCGCTGCACACCGTGGGCAGCCTGACCAAGCTGTTTTACGAGGCGATTGAGTCGGCGTCAGATAAGCCAGTACGCGGCCTGGCGGCCTGCGGAGCCAGCAAATTGCAGCGGATGCGCTTCGCCTTCTGGCCACAGGTTAAGCCGGTCTTTCTCTCCTACAGCTTTATGCGGCTGGAGATTAACTTCCGCTCCTCAACCATCCTTGGGCTGGTCGGCGCAGGCGGCATCGGCCAGGAGCTGATGACCAACATCAAACTGGACCGCTACGATCAGGTCAGTATTACGCTGCTGCTGATCCTGATTGTGGTGTCGCTGCTGGATACGCTCTCCGGCCAGCTTCGTCGCCGTGTGACAGGAGACAGGACATGATAAGCACTGTTCCCGATATCGCGCTAATGAAGCAGCAGCATCGTGAACTCTTCGCCGCACAGCCGCGCTATCTGCGTCGCCTGGCGCTGATGACACTGGCAGTGCTGCTCTATTACCTCTTTTTCTTCTCGGTATTTGGTCTGGAGTGGTCGCATTTGCTGATGGGCTGTCAGCAGCTGGGGCGCTATTTCCTGCGGATGTTTGTCTGGCACGACTTCCTGAACTGGCCGTTTGGCTACTATCTGTCGCAGGTCGGTATCACCTTAGGGATTGTCTTTGCCGGTACGCTGACTGCCTCGCTGCTGGCGCTGCCGCTGTCGTTTCTGGCGGCGCGCAACGTGATGCACAGCCGAACCGCGAAACCGCTGGCGTTTCTGATGCGCCGTCTGTTTGACGTGTTGCGCGGCATCGACATGGCGATCTGGGGGCTGATCTTCGTCCGGGCGGTCGGTATGGGGCCGCTGGCCGGGGTGCTGGCGATTATCCTGCAGGATGTCGGTCTGCTCGGCAAACTCTACGCCGAAGGGCACGAAGCGGTGGAGCGTTCACCGGGTCGCGGACTGGGCGCCGTCGGCGCCAACAGCCTGCAGAAACACCGCTTCGGCATCTTCACCCAGTCATTCCCGCAGTTTCTGGCGCTGAGCCTTTACCAGATAGAATCCAATACCCGCTCAGCGGCGGTGCTGGGCTTTGTCGGCGCCGGGGGCGTCGGCCTGGTTTACGCTGAGAATATGCGCCTGTGGAACTGGGATGTGGTGATGTTCCTGACGCTGATTCTGGTGGTGGTAGTGATGGTGATGGATGTGATCTCCAGCCGCCTGCGCAAGCGCTACATCAGTGGGAAGCCGGTGCCGTTGTGGCAGCCTGCTGCGCGCGATTAAGCCGTTCGCTGCGCTGCCAGGCGCGCTGTAACGCCTGCACCAGCTGTGCCTGCTGCCAGGGCTTCGCCAGCCGTTCGCACAGCGGCAGCGTCACCGGCTGGTGGCGCAGGTCCTGACCGCTGATGAGCAGCGTCGCCAGCTGCGGCCAGTTCTGCTGCGCCTGGCGGATCACCTCCGCGCCGTTAATCTCGCCGGGCAGCATCAGGTCGCTGATCAGCAGGTCGATATCGGGTGTCTGGCGCAGCAGCGCCAGCGCCTCTTCACCGTCACCACACTCCAGCGTCAGATAACCCAGCTGATGCAGATGCTCACAGAGCGTCTGGCGCACCGCCGGTTCATCATCCAGCACCAGCACCAGCCGGTTACTGGCCGCCGCAATGTCCGTCTCAATGTGCACAGGCGATGGCGGGGCGATCACTGCGGCGACGGCGGCTTCCGGCGCACGTGGCAACAGCAGCCGCACCGTGGTGCCCTGGCCTGGCGCGGTTTCCAGTTCGATCTGGCCGCCTGACTGCCGTACAAAACCATAAACCATCGACAGGCCCAGCCCGCTGCCGCTGCCGGTAGCCTTGGTAGTGAAAAAAGGCTCAAACACCTGCTCACGAACCCCGGCCGACATGCCGCAGCCGTGGTCTATCACCTCTATTGTGACCCTGTCACGCTTTTCATCGCCCTCCAGACGGCGCTGATTCCAGATGCGCAGCCGGATTTCGCCGCTTTGCTGATGCATCGCATCGCGGGCATTCACCACCAGATTCATCAGCGCATTTTCCAGCTGGCTGGCATCAATCCAGGCGGGCCAGCCGGGACGCTGCGCATCAATAATCAGCTGCTGACCGGGCAGCAGCGAGTGCTGCAGCAGCCCCTGCAGGTTATCCACCAGCGTCACCACCGACACCGCTCGGGGATAGAGAGCCTGCTTGCGTGAGAACGCCAGCAGCCGCTGGGTCAGCTGGGCAGCGCGATCGGCCGCCTGCCGCGCCCGCTCAATCCGGCTGGCCAGCGGGCCGGGCGTCAGCTGGCCTTCGGTCAGCGCCAGACTGCCGATAATCACCGCCAACAGATTGTTAAAGTCGTGCGCCAGTCCGCCGGTCAGCTGGCCGACCGCCTTCATCTTCTGGCTGTGCTGCAGCGCCTCCTCCAGCGTTTTACGCGAGGTCCGGTCCAGCACGGTATTGACCATGCCGCGCCGCGGGATTGGGCTGAAGCGCAGCTCCAGCGTACGACCATCGGCCAGCCGGATCTCCTGCGGTTCACCGGGATCGTGCAGATCCACCGCCAGCGGCGCCAGCAGTTGCTGCCAGGGAACGCCACGATGCAGCTCATGCGGCGCGATGCCGAGCAGCTCCGCATACTGGGCATTCCACACCACCAGCTGCCCGTTGTTATCAAACAGCGCAAAGCCGTCGCGCATCGCCAGAAAGGTGGACTCCAGCTGATTACTCTTCTCTTTCAGCAGCCGTGAGGTGTGAGCCAGCGAGGCGGTATTACGCGCAAAGACGTTAAATGCCCGCGCCAGCTCGCCCAGCTCGTCGCGACGTTGCAGCCCTGGCACGCTGACGTTCTGCTCGCCCTGCGCCAGCCGCGTCATGGCCCCGGCAATCGCCGTCAGGCTCGACCCGAGATTGCGGTAGATGTAGATACCGGCATAGCCGGTAATTGCCAGCGCCAGCAGCGCAAACAGCGCGATAAAGCCGATGATGGAATCCAGCTCACGGTGGGTCGCCAGGGTGCGCGCCTCACTCTGTAACGCCACCTGCTGCACCGAGGCGCTGATATCTTCATTCAGCATCGCCACCAGCGCTTTAATCCGGTAGGTGGCATAGGCGATCGCCAGGTCGCTCTGCTCCAGCGCCTCTGCCAGCGGCAGCAGGCGCTGCTGGGTGGCCAGCAGTCGCTGCACGTTTTCGCCGGTCACGCCCGTCAGCGGCACGTTGCGCCACTGCGCCATCACCTGCTGGAGCTGTTCGATGACGGCGATGGGCGAGGGTGTGCGGATCGCGATGGTGATCAGCCGTTCGGTTTGCTCCCGCAGTGCGGCATCCGGCAGCGTCCGCTGTTCCCGCTGCACCAGCTGGTCGATATGGCTGAGCAGAATCTGCGTCTGCCACAGGTCGCTCAGCATGTTGTTGCGCTGCAGATGACGCTGGTGGCCGGTCAGCAGCAGGCTGTTAATCGTCTGTTCCAGCATCAGGCTGCGGGCACGGATCCGGGCAATGCGCTCCGGCTGACGCGCCGCCAGCGGCGCACTGGCCAGCAGGCTCAGCGACTGCTGCAACGCCTGCTGATTCTGCTGCAGCCGCTGTGATTCGCTCTGATACTCCAGCGCGCCCACCACCTGTGACAGCCGCACTGCCGCTGTCGCCACGTTGGCGGTATCCCGCGCCAGCGCCAGGCTGCCGTTCATGTCGGCCAGGGTCTGCGCCTGCGCCTGCTCCTGAATCGCCCCGGCATGACGAAAGCCGAAGATCGCCACCACACTGACCATCAGCGTGACTGATACCACCAGCAGATTGAACAGCAACAGGCGTCCACGTGCCCCGGCCTGCCACGGATAAGTGCGCTGCATCCCACGACCTCTTATTCACTGCAACGATGGGCCGAGTATAGGAGCGTGCAGGCGGGCGTTTATGACAAATATGAATGGCCGCTGACATTTTCCGTTTATCTGGCGTTGCTTTACTGACGGCTATCCACAGTCCGCAGGAGCGAGGCGATGACAGCCACACCGATACTGGAAATGCGGGGAATTACCCGGCGCTTCGGCAGCTTTTATGCCCTGAAGGGCGTCGATCTCACGGTTTATCCCGGTGAGGTCCACGCGCTGATGGGGGAGAACGGCGCGGGTAAAAGCACACTGATGAAGATTCTGGCCGGTGCCTATACCGCCAGCAGCGGGGAAATTTTAATTGAAGGCAAGCCCTGGGCGCTGAAAGGGCCGAAAGAGGCTCTGGCCGCCGGGATCACCCTGATTTATCAGGAGATCAACCTGGCACCCAACCTGACGGTGGCGGAGAACATTTTTCTCGGCAGCGAAATCGCGCCCGGCGGGCTGGTCAGGCGGCGGCAGATGGCCGAAGAGGCGCAGCGGGTCATTGACCGGCTCGGCGCGCAGTTCAGCGCCTGGGATCTGGTCAGCCGTCTGAGCATCGCCGAGCAGCAGCAGGTGGAGATCGCCCGCGCGCTGCAGCGCAACAGCCGCATTCTGGTGATGGATGAGCCGACCGCCGCGCTCTCCAACCGCGAAACCGAACAGCTGTTCGCGCTCATCAAACGGCTGCGCAGCGAAGGCATGGCGATCATCTATATCAGCCACCGTATGGCGGAGGTGTATGAGCTGTCCGATCGCGTCAGCGTGCTGCGCGACGGGGAGTATGTAGGCAGCCTGACCCGTGACCAGCTCAACGCCAGCGAACTGGTGCGGATGATGGTCGGACGGCCGCTCAGCGACCTGTTTAACAAAGACCGTGCTATCCCGCTGGGCGATATCCGGCTGGCAGTCAATCACCTTACCGACGGCGGCAAAGTGCATCCCAGCAGTCTTGAAGTGCGGGCCGGAGAGATTGTCGGGCTGGCCGGGCTGGTGGGCGCAGGCCGCAGCGAACTGGCACAACTGATTTTTGGTGTGCACAAGCCGAAAGAGGGCGAGATCTGGATCGATGGTGAAAAGGTCACCATCCATTCACCGCGCGATGCAATTGCACGCGGCATCGGTTTTCTCACCGAAAACCGCAAAGAGCAGGGATTGTTTCTGGAGATGGCGGCGCAGGAGAACATCGTGATGGCGACGCTGGAACGTGACGCCAGTTACGGGATGCTGAACCGCCGCAAAGGGCAAACCATCGCCAGTGAGGCGATCGCTTCACTCAATATTCGCGTTCCTCACGCTCAGGTCCGGGCAGGCGGTCTGTCGGGCGGTAACCAGCAGAAGCTGCTGATTTCGCGCTGGGTGGCGATTGGTCCGCGCATTCTGATCCTCGATGAACCGACGCGCGGCGTCGATGTCGGGGCGAAAAGCGAGATCTACCGCATGATGCAGGAGATGGCGCGGCAGGGCGTGGCGATTCTGATGATCTCCAGCGAACTGCCGGAAGTGGTCGGGATGAGCGACCGCGTTTACGTGATGCACGAAGGCACCATCGTCGGTGAGCTGGAGGGCAGCCACATCAGTCAGGAAAATATTATGACGCTGGCAACCGGTGCGCACAGCGCGTCAGCAGGCGAAATCTAAGGAGACCACCATGACACAACTGGCCCGCACCAAAGCACCGACGCTGAAACGCGCCCTGATGGGCGATCTGCTGCAAACGGTGGGTATCCTGCCGATTCTGATCCTGATCGTGGCGATATTTGGTTTCGTCACGCCGAACTTCTTTACCGAAGCAAACCTGCTCAACATTACCCGTCAGGCGTCGATTAACATCGTGCTGGCGGCGGGCATGACCTTTGTGATCCTCACCGGCGGCATCGACCTGTCGGTGGGGTCAATGCTGGGGACCACCGCGGTGGTAGCGCTGGTAGCGTCGCTGGATCCGATGCTGGCTTCCATGACCATTCCGATGGCGCTGGGCGCAGGCCTGGTGATGGGGCTGTTCAACGGCATCCTGGTCGCCTGGGCCGGGTTGCCGCCCTTTATCGTCACGCTTGGCACCTACACCGCGCTGCGCGGAGCCGCTTACCTGCTGGCGGATGGCACCACGGTAATCAACTCCGATATTAACTTTGAGTGGATCGGCAACGGCTATCTCGGACCGGTGCCGTGGCTGATTGTGATTGCCTTTGCAGTGATCGCCATCTGCTGGTTCATCCTGCGCCGCACCACGCTGGGCGTACATATCTACGCGGTCGGCGGCAATATCCAGGCGGCGCGTCTCACCGGTATCAAGGTGGGGATGGTGCTGCTGTTTGTCTACGGCATGAGCGGCCTGCTGTCGGGGCTGGGCGGTCTGATGAGTGCCTCGCGGCTTTACAGCGCCAACGGCAACCTTGGGGTTGGCTATGAGCTGGATGCGATTGCGGCGGTGATCCTCGGCGGCACCAGCTTTGTCGGCGGCATCGGCACCATCACCGGCACCCTGATTGGCGCACTGATTATCGCCACGCTGAATAACGGCATGACGCTGATGGGGGTCTCCTATTTCTGGCAGCTGGTGATCAAGGGCGCGGTCATCATCATCGCGGTTCTGATCGACAAATACCGTACCCGTCATCATGTGAGTTGAGTCTTATAAGGGCGGATGTGCCATTTCACCTCCGCCATCTAAAAAACGCCATTAAGTGGTTGGCACCTTGAAAACAGCAGGAGAAGGTCTATGCGTTTTAATCCGATTGTAACCGGGCTGCTGGCGGCGACGCTGTTCAGTACCGGCCTGGCTCAGGCAAAAGAACTCAAATCTATCGGCGTAACGGTCGGCGATCTGGCAAACCCCTTCTTCGTGCAGATCACCAAAGGCGCAGAGATGAAGGCGCGTCAGCTGGCGGGCGATAAGGTGAATGTGACGCTGGTCTCCAGCGGCTACGATCTCGGTCAGCAGGTGGGCCAGATTGATAACTTTATTGCGGCTAAAGTCGACATGATTATCCTCAACGCCGCCGACTCCAAAGGGATCGCCCCGGCGGTGAAGCGGGCGCGTGATGCCGGTATCGTCGTGGTGGCGGTCGACGTGGCGGCCGATGGCGCGAATGCGACCATCACCTCCGATAACACCGAGGCGGGCGCGATGGCCTGTAAATATATTGCTGACCGCCTGAAGAACAAAGGCAACGTGGTGATCATCAACGGACCACCGGTCTCTGCGGTGCAGAACCGCGTTGAAGGCTGTATGACCGAACTGAAAACCCATCCTGACATCAAGCTGCTCTCTTACAACCAGAACGCCAAAGGCAGTCGTGAAGGCGGACTGGAAGTCATGACCGGTCTGCTTTCTGCCAATCCAAAAATTGATGCGGTGTTTGCCATCAATGACCCGACAGCGATTGGCGCAGACTTAGCGGCGAAACAGGCGCAGCGCAGTGAGTTCTTTATCGTTGGCGTCGATGGCTCGCCAGACGGTGAAGAGGCGCTGAAGCGCAAGAATTCACTGTTCGTCGCGACGCCTGCGCAGGACCCACAGGTCATGGCCGCCAAAGCGGTCGAGATTGGTTATGACATTCTGCAGGGCAAACCGGCACCCGATAAGCCAGTGCTGATCCCCGTGAAACTGATCGATCGTAATAATATCGGCAGCTATCAGGGCTGGACGGTGAAATAAGCTTTAGTGCGGCACCCGCTTCAGACTTCTGACAGACTTAAATCAGGGTGAATCTGGCAGCAACGAATAACCTTATCGCGCAGGGAACCCGGTCAGAGGAGGAAAGCGTCCCGCGCCAGGGACGGCGCGGGCCGAGCGGCCAGGGATTGGCCTTAGCGACTTTCCGATCTGACCGGGCTCTCTGCGCAGGCTCGCTCTTACAGCTAACCCGGGCCAGACTTTGTCAGTACCCTCAGGAGGCCACCATGCAACGTTCAGAGGTTAATTATTACCTGCAACATACGCGCGAGTTTTTCCGACAGCAGGATGTGCATCTGCCGCCGTGGGCCGATTTCGATGTGAGCCAGTGGCGGGCTCAGGATCGTGAGGTCGCGCAGGAGATTCTGGCGTTGCGACTGGGCTGGGATCTCACCAGTTTTGGCGCAGCTGATTTTCTGCAGACCGGGCTGACACTGTTTACCCTGCGCAACGGTTCACCAGGCGGGCAGCCGTGGCATAAACCCTACGCCGAGAAAATAATGCATGTGCGGGAAGGGCAGCAGACGCCGATGCACTACCATCCGCGCAAGATGGAAGACATCATTAATCGCGGCGGCGGGAATCTGATTGTCGAATTGCATAACCGCGACGGTGACGGGCTGGCTGACTCGCTGGTGGCGGTGTCGCTGGATGGCCTGCGCCAGACCCACGCCGCCGGTTCACAGCTGCGGCTCTCACCGGGTGAAAGCGTGACGCTGGAGGCGGGCATCTGGCACAGTTTCTGGGGTGAAAGTGGCTTCGGCGACGTGCTGGTGGGCGAGGTGTCGATGCCCAACGATGACGAAAACGACAACGTGTTTCTGACGCCGCTGGCTCGTTTCAACCCGCTTGAGGAGGATGAAGCGCCGCGCTGGCTGCTGTGTAATGATTACGCGCAATGGTTATCCTGCGCGCGGCAGGCGTAATCAGGCAATCTGACTGGCACGCGTTGTCGAATCGGGTTTCACCACATCGGCCGAAAAGACATAACCGAGTCCGCGAATGGTGCGGATCAGGTCGGGCTGGTGCGGGTTGGTTTCGATTTTACGGCGCAACCGCATGATCAGCACGTCGATGGTGCGATCAAACACGTCGAGACTTTCGCTGTGGGTCAGCTCCAGCAACTGATCGCGGGTCAGCACTTTTCGGGCGTGGCGAACCAGCGCGCGTAACAGGCTATATTCCCCCTGGGTCAGCGGCACCAGCTCGCGCTGCGGATTAAAAAGCTGGCAGCGGCCATCATCCAGTTGCCAGCCGCCAAAACGCCAGCCCTCCTGTTCAGGGTCGGCCTGGGCAATGCGTCCGCTGCGGCGCAGGGCCGCCCGGGTTCGCGCCACCACCACGCGTGGATTAAAGGGTTTGGCGATGTAGTCATCTGCGCCCATCTCAAGGCCCACCACCATCTCCGCTTCAGAACCCATACCGGTCAGCATAATCACCAGCACTTCGGGTCGCTGACGCTGAAGCTGCTGCAACACCAGTAGCCCGTTGGTATCGGGCAGCATCATATCCAGCATCACCAGCGAGATTTCCGGGTGTTCGCTGAGCATCGATAGCGCCTCGCGTCCCTGATGACAGCGGTAGACCGTTAACAGATGTTCACTTAATGCATCCTGCAAGACGTCGCAGACTGCAGGATCATCATCCACCACCAAAATTGCTGGCTTCATTGCGCGGCCTCAATGTTACGAAAGAGTTAATTCAGGAGTCTACACAGGCCAAAAAAGCTTGCTGAGGCAGCGTGCTGAAACGTGACCAGCTTCGCCTGTGAGAGTGCGGAAGCGTGCGCTGGCGCAGAGTTTTTCGGGGCTCGCCGTTTGCCGCAGGAAAACGATTGCGCGGCATCGGTGCATTGCACCATAATCGCGCCTCGTTTTGGTTCGGAATTCTCTTAGCCGTACCCGGCTCTGCCAGGTAATCGATTGCGTCGGTAGATGGCATGGCAATTGCTTTGGGCAGTGGGTAAGTCAGGGATTTCAGGCGATTCTGGCACGCAAGTATGCAGCGGCCGGCATCAATGTCCCGGAAACAGAATAATCAGCATGCAAACCCCTTTGGCAAGTGAGACTGATGTCTCCTGTATCGAGAGATGATGATGTTAGAAAAACTATTCAAACTCAAAGCGCATAACACGACGGTTCGTACTGAGATTATCGCCGGGATCACCACCTTCCTGGCGATGGCTTATATTCTGTTTGTGAACCCAAGCATTCTGGGCGCAACCGGCATGGACAAGGGCGCGGTATTTGTCGCCACCTGTCTGGCGGCGGCGATTGGCTGCGTGCTGATGGGGCTGATCGCCAACTATCCGATTGCGCTGGCTCCGGGTATGGGACTGAACGCCTTTTTCACCTACACCGTTGTGCTGCACATGGGCTACACGTGGCAGATTGCGCTGGGTGCGGTGTTTCTCTCGGCGGTGATTTTCTTCGCGATGTCGCTATTTAAGATTCGTGAATGGATTATTGCCAGTATTCCGCTGCCGCTGCGCGCCGGGATTGGTGCCGGTATCGGGCTTTTTCTGGCGCTGATTGCGCTGGAAGGGGCGGGCATTGTGGTCGATAACCCGGCGACGCTGGTGGGCATTGGCGATCTGACTAAACCGGGTCCGCTGCTGGCGATGCTCGGCTTTGTGGTTATCGTGGTACTGGAAGCGCGTCGGGTGACGGGCGCAGTGCTGATCGGTATTCTGCTGGTGACCTTTATCTCCATGGGCATTGGTCTGTCGCCCTTTGCCGGGGTCTTCTCTGCACCGCCGTCGATTGCACCGACCTTTATGCAGCTGGATATTGCCGGCGCGTTTAACGTCGGTCTGATCAGCGTGATTTTTGCCTTCCTGTTTGTTGACGTGTTTGATAACACGGGCACGCTGCTGGGTGTGACCAAACGCGCCGGTCTGGCGGATGAGCAGGGTAACGTGCCGAAGATGGGCCGTGCGCTGATTGCTGACAGTGCGGCTGCGCTGTTTGGTTCGCTGCTCGGCACCTCGACCACTACCAGTTATGTGGAATCGGCGGCGGGCGTGAGTGCCGGTGGCCGTACCGGCCTGACCGCGATTGTGGTCGCCGTGCTGTTCCTGCTGGCCCTGTTTTTCTCGCCGCTGGCCTCCAGTGTTCCGGTTTATGCCACCGCGCCTGCGTTGCTGTTTGTAGCGGTGCTGATGGCATCGGGCTTGGCAGAGATTGACTGGAAAGATATCACCACCGCCGCGCCGGTCACCGTCACCGCGCTGACCATGCCGCTGACCTATTCGATCGCTAACGGCATCGCGTTTGGTTTTATTACCTGGACGCTGGTGAAGCTGTTGAGCGGACGTGCGAAAGAGGTGAATGCGGCGCTGGTTATCCTGTCGATTCTGTTTGTGATTAAGCTGGGATGGTTGAGTGCTTAGTTGTTGCCTGGCGGCAGGGAAGGTCGCTTAGCAGCGGGCGGATTTCGCTGTGCAGCGGGCTGGCTATGAGCAGGTTACGCCTGCCCAGGCGATGGGGCGTTTTAGTTCACTTAGCCGCGCGTTAGCACTGAGCGGGTTTCGCCCGCCAGTCGTTCGGGAGTTTCAGGTTGCCCGTGCAGGCGGACGCGTTAAGGGGCGTACGCCCGCCCCTTAACAATCCCGGCGTCCGGCTGCCTGCGCGCCCCGCTACGCGGGGTGCCTTCGTCACGCCCTGCGGCCGACGGACCGTCCGGACTCGCCATCCCTGGCTCGTGCCGTCCTTTCGCCGACGTCCTGTCGGCTCATCCTGGCCTCCGGTTGTTCCTCAGCGCTCCGGACGCCTCTGGCAAACCCCTGCCGGTGGGTTTGTCCCCCGGACTGGCTGGGCTCAGGACGCTGAAAGCGGGGAAGGAGCAGGCTGGTTTCGCTTTGCTGCGGGTATGCACTGAGAGGGTTTCGCCCGCCAGGCTATGGGGCAGGCGGTGTCTGATACACTGCGAAAGATTGCAATAGAGAGCATATGGCGGAGTTGTCGTTATTCACGGCTGTTCTCGTTTGTGCGTTTAAATTATAAAAGCATTTCACTTGTGGTGTTTGTTGTTACTCGTTACTCCATTTCAGCGGTGTATTTAATTCCATTATTTCTCACATCATGGCTATCAAAAATCCGGGGCTCCACTGTACGCCAACTCCAGGGTGCATTTCCCTGATGTTAAAAAAAGAGGAGTTTCACACATACTTAGCGTTGACAGGATCTCTGAGCGTTTTAGTTGATTCAGGTAAGCTGATTTTAATGTTGAGCTGACGGAGCTGTCGGAAAGTTTTCTTACGCTAAATCAGTGTTATTCAAATGCCTGTTTTAGCTGTGAATTAACCCGTGATAATTGCTGTTCTCGCCTGTTTTATAAGCCGGCTGCCAGGAGAGAAGAGATATTAAGGCGTGGTTGAATTTAGTCGCCGCCATCTCCTCCGTCACCACCGTTACCTCCCGCACCGCCGTCACCTCCCGTGCTGCCACCATTTCCTCCGTTCCCCCCTGCGCCACCAGCACTACCATTGCTGCCATTCCCTCCATTTCCACCGTTTCCGCCATCTCCCCCCATACTGCCGCTTCCTCCATTCCCGCCATTGCCTCCGGCCTGGCCATTCTGTCCAGCACCTCCGTTTCCGCCATTTCCACCGCTTCCTCCCAGGCCGCCATTTCCGCCATCACCGCCATTGGCTCCGGCACCACCGTTTCCTCCTGACCCTCCATTTCCTCCGATACCTCCGTTTCCCCCTCGTCCTCCATTTTCACCCGGACCGCCATTGGCCCCGGCACCGCCGTTCTGACCCGGTCCGCCATCAGAACCTGCAGCGGCATCAATGAGAATGACATTATGGTGTGAACTCAACATATCCGTTTTGTACTCAGCATGCGCATACGGAATGATGATTAGCGAAGCTAACAAAGTGATTGTTTTCATTTGAAAATCCTTTTCAGAAAACTTTCTCCACCGGTCCCTCCGTTACCACCTGCGCCGCCCGCACCACCTGCGCCACCCGCACCGCCTGCGCCGCCCGCACCACCTGCGCCGCCCGCACCGCCTTTACTTGATGTATCGGGATTATCGGCACTCCCACTATTGCCGCCATTGCCACCATTGCCGCCATTACCTCCTTTTCCTCCGTTAGTACCTTCTCCCGGAACGCCTCCTTTGCCTCCCGCGCCTCCGTTTTCACCATTGCCTTGTTGTCCGTCTTTGCCTGCTGAGGGCTGGAGGGAGGTATTTGAGGATGAAGTATTCATGTCGCTGGCAGTCTGAGCCAGCGAGTAAAACGGACATGCCACTGTCAGTACGGTGGCTAAAAATAATGGGTAACTTCTGGTAAGTTTCATGTGCTGTTCCTGTGCTAACAGTGATAATGCTCCTGCTATAACGGTTACAAACAGGAGCTTTTTAGTTAATGGACGCCAGACTATCAGTCTCCGCCGCCATCACCACCACCATCACCTCCTCCATTACCACCGCCGTTGCCTGCATCATTTCCGTTACCGTCACCACTCCCGTTAGCATTCCCGGTGCCGTTATTACTGTTATTACCCTGATCAGAACCGTTGCCGTTTTTACTGCCGTTATCATTATTGGAATTATTACCATTCTGGCTGGCGTTAGCGGCGCCATTACCATCACTTCCGCCAGCACCTCCGGCGCCGCCAACACCTCCGGCACCACCTTGTCCACCTAACGCTCCTCCTGCACCCCCTGCGCCACCTGCGCCGCCGGCACCTCCCGCACCAGTAAGAATGAAGGAAGATTTAGAGGTGTTGACGTCAATGTTTGCTGCACTGATATCAAATTGTCTGGCCATACCCTGAGCGGAGTAGAATAAAACCATACTCGCTAACACAGTCATATTTTTAACTTTCACAATGAATCCTCTTTAAGTGAGTAATTAAATTTATTATCTGCGCTGCCAAAGGTATGTTAATTTTCCTCAAATCCTTCTTGTCAGTCTTCATCCATTTTGGAGTTTCTTTATGCGTCCTTTATTTGATTTTATGTGAAAGGCGGGAATACATTGCCAGTATGTGTCACTAATTTTAAGAAATAGCTTCTACAGTCTGCTGTTATTTATATTGCACAGCAATTATGGAGTGACAATCTCAATAATGATGTTTTTTGTTGCTGTGTATGTTTTTATATTTCGTTTGCAATATACTTCAGTTAGGTTACGGCTTTTAATTTCATCTGTTACTGCAGCTGATGCGCGAGTCAGGCAAATCTATTTCTCTCTGCGATTGCCCGGGCTATCCGTTCGTATCAAGGGCTGATGATGGAGAGTTTATTCGTGATGCATATCAGACCAGGGCTATCGTGCAGACGGGCACGCTCATCAACGCACTCAGCGCGTTTTCTGCCTGAAGGCTGGATTGCTACGGCCGGGCTGAAGCATCCTTATGCCGGTCTGTTCTGCCATATTCATCGAACTAATAAAGCATTCATATCCTGCGAGACGTCACAGAACCGGCCCGCGTTTAAAGTGATGTACAGAAGTTCCTGACGTTATTTATAATTATAATTTATGTATTCCTGATTTTTATTTCGGTGTTTTTTGCATGCGAAAAGCATCCAGGTTGTAGCAGCCTTAAAAGCCGCGCCTGCAAGGGTTAAATGAAATTTTTTTGACATGCAAACCAGTGTAACGTAACGCAGTAATAAGTTAAGACAACGGTAAGCATAAGGGTTCTGATTGTTTATAACGCACAAAAAACGATTTCTGGTTGAAATGGAAAGCATCAAAGCCTGACAAATTTATGAGTTTTTGTGATGCTTTGCAGCGGTGCCATTAATTCTGGTTAATATTATTTATGTGATAAATATTCATTGAAGTTAAAAAAAGAGATGCCGATAGATCTATATCGCCGCCCCCCTTCAAGGAATGTTAATGAAAATCTCTACGCGCCTCGGTTCCGGATTTGGCACGTTAATCATCTTTTTCTCCATATGTATCGTTGTCGCTATTCACTCTTTATATCAGGCTAAAAGCACGCTTGAGTCAGTTGTTCAGGGTGATATGAAAAAAACAAAATTAATCAATGAACTTACCCTGGCGCAGCGCGATATGGCGATAACCGTCAGGAATTTATCACTCTTTTCAGATCAGGCTCTTATCCAGGAGCAGTCTGATCGTCTGGTTAAACTGAAGGCTAAATTTGCAGCCAGCAGGGATCAACTGAATACGATGATCAGCCAGTCTGGCGATACGGAAGAATATAAAGCCTTTGCGAAGATCAGTGACAGCGAGAAAAATGCTCTGGACGCCTTCAGTAACACCGTTCCGCTGGCACTGGCTAAAAACAGTGACATCACGGTTAAGTATCTGTTGGAAAAAGTCAGACCCGCACAGGTTCCGCTGCTTGAAGGTCTTACCCTGATGAGTGAAATCCTGGCAAAGCAGTCGGATGACTCAGTTAATCAAAACGCGAAAAATACCGAAAGAGCCTACATCATCCTGGTGACGCTTTTAGTTGCGGCTATTTTGTTCGGCACGGGCACCAGCATCTATCTTATTCGTAAACTCATGAGCGAGCTTGGCGATGAACCGAGTACAGCGCGGAAACTTGCTAATGCGATCACTAATGGGGATCTGACCACTCCTGTTAGCTTGAAGAAAAATGACACTCTCAGTCTCATGGCCTCTTTAAACAGCATGCAGGTTCGGTTACGGGATATCGTTTCAGAAATTAAATCAGGCTCTTCTTCAGTCGCCCTTTCTGCGAATGAGATTTCTGAAGGAAACAATGAGCTTGCATCCCGCACTGAACAGCAGGCCGCTGCCTTGCAGGAAACGGCTGCGAGTATGGAACAGCTCACCGCTACGGTACAAAATAACAGCAAAACTGCCAGGGACACAGCCAACTCAGCGAGAGATACCGCCTCGATTGCAAAACGAGGGGAAACGGACGTCAAACGAATGTCAGATACGATGAGTGATATTTCAAAAAGCGCGTCTAAAGTCAGAGATATCACCGCCGTCATCGAAAGCATCGCATTCCAGACTAATATTCTTGCCCTGAACGCAGCCGTTGAAGCGGCACGAGCGGGAGAGACGGGAAGGGGCTTCGCTGTCGTCGCGTCTGAAGTCAGAACGCTTGCACAACGTAGTGCGACTGCCGCAAAAGATATTAAAGCGTTAATAGAGCAGGCTGTCGGACAGGTTGAATGCGGCGTCACTGTTGCCAGTGATACGGGTTTGAGTATTCTCAAAGTCGTGCATTTAGTGGATGAACTGGCTGAATCCATGGATGCTATTGCGCTGTCGTCGGCTGAACAGATGCAGGGGATTTCTCAGGTGAGTATTGCAGTCAGTCAGATGGATGGGGTGACGCAAAATAACTCTGCTCTGGTAGAAGAATCATCAAGTGCTTCTCAGTCACTCTCTGAGCAAGCGCAGTCTCTCAGGCTGATTGTAGAAACCTTTAAAGTATAAATTGTCCCGGCACTGACATGCGCGTTGGGTAGATTCCAAAGCAAGAGGCCGGTACTGCCTGTCAGCAGTACCAGCCTTATTCCCCGCATCAGGTGGTTAAACGCTTACCTGAAAGGCGGCTCATTAAAGGTACGCAACTTACGCGAATGCAGCTTATCGCCCTCGGCGCGCAGCAACTCAACAGCATGAATACCAATCTGCAGATGCTCCGAAATCGCCCCTTCATAGAAACGGTTCGCCTGACCTGGCAGCTTAATCTCACCGTGCAGCGGCTTGTCTGAAACGCACAGCAGTGTGCCATAGGGTACCCGGAAACGATAACCCTGTGCGGCAATAGTGGCGCTTTCCATATCGACTGCCACCGCACGGCTCAGGTTAAAGCGCAGTGCCGAAGCGGAGTAGCGCAGTTCCCAGTTGCGGTCGTCCGTGGTCACCACGGTGCCGGTACGCAACCGCTGCTTCACCTCTTCGCCTGGCATGCCGCTCACCGATTTGGTGGCGTCATAAAGCGCGCGCTGCACTTCGGCAATGCTGGGTACCGGGATATCAGGCGGCAGCACGCTGTCAAGCACGTGATCGTCGCGCAGATAGGCATGAGCCAGCACATAATCACCGATCCGCTGGCTCTCGCGCAGACCGCCACAGTGACCAATCATCAGCCACGCATGTGGACGCATCACCGCCAGATGATCGCAGATGGTTTTGGCATTCGACGGGCCAACACCAATATTAATCAGCGTAATACCGCGACGATTCGGCGAGGTGAGATGCCAGGCGGGCATCTGGTGCTTCTTCCACGCCAGATCCGAGAGCATCGATTCACTGTCAGCGGTGTCGGCGGTCAGCACCACATCGCCCGCGCAGGCCAGGCTGTCGTAAGGGGTACTGGGATCGCGCACCTGCTCGATCGCCCAGCGCACAAACTCATCAACATAACGGGTGTAGTTGGTGAACAGCACAAACGGCTGGAAGTGCTCTACGCTGGTGCCAGTGTAGTGGCGCAGGCGGGCCAGCGAGAAGTCGGTTCGCAGCGCGTCGAAGTGCGACAGAGGGGATTTTGCATCGGCATGGAACAGGCCATCGGCGGTCTCATCACCAATCTGTGACAGCTCGGTGGTCGGGAAGTGGCGCGCAATACCGGCGCTCATGGTGCGATCCAGTGACAGGTCGGAACCGTCGATCACGTAAGGGTAGGGGATCTCCTGGCTGGAGGGCCCCACGTCGATCTCCAGCTGATACTCCTTCTCCAGCATCTGAAGCTGTTCCGAAATATAGTGGCGCAGCAATGCCGGGCGGGTGATGGTGGTGCTGTAACTGCCGGTGTGGGTGAAACGTCCCCAGGCACGCGTGCGGTTCTGTTGCGGACCGTCGCCGCGCCAGGTGATGCGCAGCTCCGGATAAACAAATAGTCCCTGCGCCCGAGCGGCGGCATCGGGCAGCGTGCCGTTTTCGGTAAAGGCTTTAATCGCCTCACGTAGCGCATCAACGGCGCCATCGTACAGGCGTTCGAGTTCATCCAGCGCCTGCTGGCTGGTCAGGTTTTTCCGTAGTGTCGGCATGGTTTCTCCTTCCATTTTTTTCCGCAATTTGCCCCAAGCTTAGCGGGTTTGTTGCGGAGATTGTTGAAGAATCTGTGATCGCCGTTTTTTTGCGCCAGCGAAGCGGGAATTCTGAGCAGTGCTGTTTTAAGTGAAGATCTGCTGCACTGAAAAACAGTAAGAAAATCTTTACGATCAGAAGGGGTGGTTCGCCACGTTTGAATGCGTTACCGATGAGGAGATGGCGGAAAAACCGCCAGCAGCAAAGCATGGCCAACCGATCATAACGTCAGGGAAATAATCAGGTTTGCTACAGCGGGCGGGGCAGTGAGGCAGATTGTGCCGTGGCGGCATTAAAAAGTTTGTAACCATGATTAATTTGCACCGGAAAGACTTTGCATATTTCCCTGCCCACTATCATCATTAGAACTCCTGTCCAGTCTCTTCTGATTTGGTAATCCTTTGCAAAATCCCGGCGTAGCAGTGATGCAGGCGATCAAGCGCACGGCGTGGTACCCGAAACGCCGTTCGTATCGCACGCTCTACTGGCGTGAGATATCGCCATTAGCAGTGCCTATCTTTTTCGAGAACGCCTGTGTGCTATTGATGGGCGTACTGAGCACCTTCCTGGTCAGCTGGCTGGGTAAAGAGGCGATGGCGGGCGTCGGCCTGGCCGACAGCTTCAACATGGTGATCATCTCGTTCTTTGCTGCCATCGATCTTGGTACCACGGTGGTGGTGGCGTTCAGTCTGGCAAAACGCAACGGCAAGCGCGCCCGTGCCGCCACGCGTCAGTCGCTGGCCATGATGACGATACTCGCCTTTGTGCTGGTGATCGCCATTGAGTTCTGGGGCCATCTGATCGTCGATGCGATTGCCGGTGCCGCCGATCCAAAAGTCAAAGCGCTGGCGCTGAGCTATCTGCAGACTTCCGCCTGGAGCTATCCGGCCGCCGCCATCACCCTGATTGGCAGCGGGGCGCTGCGCGGTGCAGGTAATACCAAAATTCCGATGCTGATTAACGGCGGCATGAACATCCTCAACATCATCATCAGTAGCGTGCTGATTTATGGCTGCTTCTCGTGGGACGGTTTAGGGTTTATCGGTGCCGGGCTCGGATTGACCATCACCCGCTATATCGGGGCGATCGCGGTGATTTACGTGCTGATGATCGGCTTTAACGCGTCACTGAAAATCACGCTGTCGAGCTATTTCCGGCGCTGGAACAGCAGCATTCTGATGGAAGTTTTAGGTATAGGCGTGCCTGCCAGTATCGAGTCGGTGTTGTTCAACGGCGGTAAACTGCTGACACAGGTGTTTGTTGCCGGAATGGGCACCAGCGAGATTGCCGGTAATTTTATCGCTTTTTCTATCGCCTCACTGATCAACCTGCCAGGCAATGCGCTGGGTTCGGCTTCAACGATTATCACCGGTACCCGTCTGGGCAGGAATCAGGTGTTCCAGGCGGAACGCCAGGTGCGGCACGTCTTCTGGCTGGCGACGGTCTGCCTGACCGTGATGGCCCTGCTGACGGTGCCGCTGGCCGGGTTGCTGGCACGGTTTTATACCAGCGACCCGGAGGTCATTAACGTGACGAAGCAGCTGATCTGGCTTAACGCGCTGTTTATGCCGTTATGGGCCGCTTCCTGGGTGCTGCCCGCCGGTCTCAAGGGCGCACGCGATGCGCGTTACACCATGTATGTGTCGATGTTCAGCATGTGGTGCGCGCGCGTGGTGGTCGGCTACCTGCTCGGTATTGAACTGGGGATGGGCGTGACCGGTGTCTGGCTGGGGATGTTCCTCGACTGGACGGTGCGTGGCATCTTCTTCTGGTGGCGACTTAACAGCGGCAAGTGGCTCAACCGCTATCGAAAAATGATCGCGAAAACCGGTTAGCGCGTTGTTAACGCCTTTCACCCGCCGTGGGGAAAGGCGTCTTACCTCTTTTAGCACCATTAAAAATAACATCTCCGTCACATCTCCAGACTTTCGAACCGAATTTCAGACAGTTGCACAAAGCCAGCCTCCCCGGACAGGGTTAGCGTAATGCCTGCTGCGCACCGACGCAGACACTACTTATCAAGGTGACCCTATGATCCGTCTGAAAACGGCGCTGGCACTCCTGCCGCTGCTGTGTAGCCCCCCGTTATGGGCGACAACCTTTGTCTATGTCTCCAATGCTGAATCCGGCACCGTTTCCCGCTATCAGCTCAGCGAGGCGAATGGCAGCCTGCAATGGCGTGGCGATACGCCTGCCGGTAAAAAGATTATGCCGCTGGCGGCCAGCCCGGATGGTAAACGGCTCTATGGTGCGCTGCGGAGTCCGCCTTATTCGATCATCAGCTGGCGCGTCTCGGGTCCGCACGGTGACTTGCAGAAACTGGCGGTGACGCCGGTTGCAGCCAGCTTTCCGTGGATCACCACCGACAGAAGTGGGCGCTATCTGCTGGCTGCCTCCTATGACAGCGATATCGTCACCAGCAACCGGATTGATGACAAAGGAGTTGTGACACCACAGGTCACGGGCGAGGTGAAAACCGGGCCGCATGCCCACTCGGTGATCACCGACGTCAGCAATCATTCACTTTACGTCGGCAACCTTGGCGCGGATCGCGTGCTGCAATATGCCTTTGCCGATAACGGCGCGATAACGCCGCTGGGAACCGGTTTTGTTCAGGGCGAGAAGAACAGCGGCGCACGACATTCGGTGATTTCGCCCGACAATCGTTTTCTCTATAACCTCGCGGAGATGAGCGGCACCATTACGCAGTTCCGTCGCGCGGCGGATGGGTCACTGACGGAGCTGAAAACGTGGCCGAATGCGGTGGCGAAAAAATATAACCTGCAGCATGGCGAGCAGCGACCGGCGGGCTACAGCGATCCCACGCCGCGTATCTGGGCGGCAGACATTAAAATCACCCCGGACGGACAATTTATCTATGTCACCGAGCGCACCTCCAGCACCGTCAGTGGCTACCGGGTTGATAAACAGTCGGGTGAGTTAACACTCATCGGCAGCTGGCCGGTTGAAAAACAGCCGCGCAGTATTGCGATTGATGCGCAGGGTAAATGGCTGATCGTCAGCGGGGAGAAGAGCGCGGTGATTGGCAGTTACGCTATCGATCCCGCCAGCGGCGAACTCAAACGGGTTGCTGAAGCCCCGGCTGGTAAAGGCGCGAACTGGGTGACGCTGATAACGCAGTAACCGTTTTGAGCAGCCGGTGTCTGGCACTGGCTAAACAGATGGGGGCTGCTTATGCCATTTCCGGCATAAGCAGCGCAGAAATTTTTGGTTCTGATCGGGCGTGTAAGCGGGTTTACTCAGGGCATCAACTGATGCGGAGAGCCTGAGATGAAACAGAAACTTATAGCCTGGTTTGAACAGCTGCTGAGCGGCCCTGTGGCGAGTGAACGTGTGCATGATATTAACGTAGAACTGCTGCTGCCGCTGAGCCAGCTGTATGGACTGGAATATTATCCGGCAGTGCATCGCTACCATGAAAAATAACGGTTGTTGTATGTTGTCTGGTTAAAGGCCCGCTACGTTGCGGGCCTTTTTGCATCTGTATTGCGCTGGTCATTTCAGCCAGCAGGCTTCACCACGAAAAACAGCAACATCATTATTTTTTATCCCGCTTAATACCCCAGCGTCGTTATATGAATGAGTAATCCGGCACGGATCTATATTCATCAGCGCACGTCTTAACATCCATTCCCTTAACACTCATAAATGACCTCCGCACATAGAAAGTGGCTAAGTCATTACAAATTTGGCTTAGAAAACGTTTTATCACCGCTAATTTTACTTTTTGTAAAACCACATCATTATTTTAAGTCAATAAGGAACTTCCGATTGTTAAGGTGGTAATCTGCACGCCTGTGCTTACACAAAACTTACAATAAGCGTTGTTAATCCTTCGATGAAAATGCCTGAAACAGGGAAGTGGCTGGTGTTCGGAGCCAGTTTGTTTATCCGCAATGTCATAGCTGCACCGGTCACACCGGGTGATCTTGACGTTATTCAAAACCAGCAGCAGCAGCGGTTGCAGCAGGATCAGCAGCAGCGTGATGCATTAACACAGGCGCATCAGGTTGAGCTGCAAAAAACTGAATCGGCGCCAGCCAGCGGCCCCTGTTTTGAAATCAACCAGATTTCACTGCAACAGGCGAGCTTAATCACGCCTGATACACAGAAGAGACTTGTCGCTCCCTATATCAATCAGTGCCTGAGTCTGGACCGTATTAATCAGCTGGTACGCGCTATTTCAGAGTGGTATGTCCAGCGTGGATATATCACCAGCCGGGCCTTCCTGACAGAACAGAATCTTTCCCACGGGACGTTAAATATCACCGTACTGCAAGGAAAGCTTGAGGCGATTCATTTGCAGGGTGCCAGTGCACGTCAGCTGAACATGGCGTTCCCGACCCGTGTAGGTCGTATTTTAAATTTACGCGACATTGAACAGGGAATGGAGCAGATAAACCGGCTTCGTACTACGCCGGTTCAGATTGAAATCATCCCATCGACTCAGCCGGGCTATTCCATTGTTAACCTGACCAGCACCCCCGAGTTTCCTCTGACGCTGGGGCTGAATATGGACAATAGTGGCCAGCGAAGCACCGGCGTCGGTCAGCTTTCCGGCTCGCTGGTGGGTAACGACCTGCTGGGTGTTGCCGATCGCTGGTTTGTCAGCGGTGGTCGCAGCAGCGCTTTCAGCAACTGGCGTGATGCGCAAAATTTCCAGGCGGGCGTCAGCGTGCCTTATGGCTATGGGCTGCTGGATTACAGCTATAGCTGGAGCAACTATCACAGCCGCTTTAACGCCAATAGTTTCGACTGGTATAGCAACGGCGACAACATCTCTAACCGCCTCAGCGGATCGTGGGTGCTGTTTCGCAACGGGCAAATCAAAACCGGTGTTCAGCTTGGGCTGAACCATTATGCCAGCCATAACTGGCTGAATCAGACCCTGCTTCAAAGCAGCAGCCGCAAACTGACCAGTCTGCAGATCGGTTTTAACCATACGCAAAAAATTGCAGGTGGGGTGGCCACCCTGAACCCGATGCTGAGCCGCGGAATGCCGTGGTTTGATGCGGAAAGCGACAAGGGTAAAAGCGATGATTTTCCTAAAGCTGAATTCCGCAAATGGAGCGTCAGCAGCAGCTTTCAGCGGCCAGTCACTCAGAAAATGTGGTGGCTCAGCAGTTTTTACGCTCAGTGGTCGCCGGATCGCCTTTATGGCAGCGAACGCCTGACGATTGGTGGCGAGAACTCGGTTCGCGGCTACAAGGAGCAATACCTTTCCGGCGATGTTGGCGGCTATCTGCGTAACGAACTGAATTACTCGCTGTTTACCCTGCCTGCAATCGGCGAGGTCAGCACCACCCTGGCGCTGGACGGCGGGTGGCTCCAGAGCGACAAACAGGATCGCTACGCAGCAGGCACGCTGTGGGGCAGTTCGCTGGGACTTGGCACCCGTAACGCGCATGTCTCTACTCAGCTGTCGCTGGGTATCCCTGTCAGCTACCCCAATTATCTTGCGCCCGATCGCCTCAGCGTTTACGCGCGTGTTGGACTCGTTTTTTAAAAAAAGGCCCCGATTATGGATGATCAAATAAAGCTTTCACTGCCGCGTCGTCTGCTGAGCTATTTCATCTGCTCGCTGATCGCGTTTCAGCCACTGCTGCCCGCCTTTTCTGCGGCGATAGCGCCCGTCACACCAGGAACAAAAGTTGATGCTGCCGGTAATGGCGTGCCGGTCATTAATATCGCGACGCCGAATGCGGCGGGCCTGTCACATAACCAGTATCAGAATTACAACGTGGGCCAGGAAGGGCTGATCCTGAACAACGCAACCGGCCGGTTGACGCAGACCCAACTGGGTGGACTTGTCCAGAACAACCCGAACCTCAAAGCAGGGCAGGAAGCCCGGGCCATTATTAATGAGGTGGTGGGTGCCAACCGTTCACAGCTGCAGGGCTATACCGAAGTAGCGGGCAAAGCGGCCAACGTGATGGTCGCTAACCCTTATGGCATTACCTGTAACGGCTGCGGCTTTATCAATACGCCCAACGTTACGCTGACCACCGGTAAACCGCAGCTTGATGCGCAGGGCAATCTGCAATCGCTGGAAGTGACGAAAGGCGCAATCAGCATTGAGGGTAAAGGACTGGATGGCAGCCAGGCTGATGCTGTCTCGATCATCGCGCGCGCAACCGAAATCAACGCGGGCATCCATGCCAAAGATCTTAATGTGACGCTGGGCGCAAACCGGGTTGGTGCTGATGGCAGCGTGACACCCATCGCAGGCGAAGGTGCTGCGCCATCGGTCGCCGTGGATACCGGCGCGCTGGGCGGCATGTACGCCAACCGCATCCATCTGGTCTCCAGCGAAAACGGCGTTGGCGTCAATCTCGGCAATCTTAATGCCCGTCAGGGCGATATGGTGCTGGATGCGCAGGGTCGGTTAAGCGTCAACAACAGCCTGACCAGCGGCACCCTGACTGCAAAAGGCAGCAGCATCGCCCTGCAGGGTGAACATAAAGCCGGGGGCAACGTCGCGCTGACAGCGCAGCAGGATATCGCCTTAAATGGGGCCTCGCTGGGCAGCGACGCCTCGCTGGATCTCAACAGTCAGGGCAGTATCACGCTTAAAGGCAGCAGCGTTAAAGCAGGCCAGAATGTGCGTCTCAGCGGTGCTAACCTGAATGTTGATAACAGCAGCAGCGGTAGTGCGGTAGACGCGCTGCAGCTCTCTGCCACCTCTCAGCTGGACAATGCCGGTCAGCTCGCCGCCGCAAAAACACTCGATATCCAGGCCGCGCAGATCGCTAACCGTGGCAGCCTGGCCAGTAATGGTGACGTGCAGGTTCGCACTAACACTCTGCAACAGAACGGTAAGCTGCTGGCTCAGGGTAAAAATACTTTGGCTGTGAGCGGACAGCTGACTAACCGCGATGAAATCAGTGGCAGCAGCCTGAACATTCAAAGCGGCACTCTTGATAACAGCGGCAAACTGATCAGTACGGGTGATGCCACGATCACGGCTAATCGACTGAATCAGGACGGGATCTTCTCCGCACAGGGCAACGCACTGTTCAGTGTTGCGGACACCTTCAGCAACAGCGGCAATCTGGTCAGTCAGCGTCTGCAAATCGATGCCCCGACCCTGAATAACAGTGGCGAGATGGTGAGTCATGGTGATGCCGTGATTAACAGCGATACGCTGCAACAAAACGGCTCCATCACTGCACGCGGTGACGCGCAACTGACCGCTCGTGGCATGCTGGAAAATCAGGGGGCTATCAGCAGTCAGAACGCACTCATCCTGAACAGTGCACAACTGCGTAACATGGGCTCGTTAACCGCACCGAATCTGACGCTGACCACCGGGCAAATCAGTAATGGCGGCCTGCTTCAGGGCTCTAATCAGCTCTCTTTAAATTCCGGACAGCTGGATAACCTTGCTGCGGGCACGATCAGCTCCGACAACGATTTTGCGCTCGATTTGCCACAGCTTAATAACAGCGGATTGATCACCAGCGGCAAAACATTGGTTGTCAGCGGCGACCAGCTGAACAACAGCGGGGAAATCAACGCTGCCAGCCTCAGCGCCCGGTACGGGCATCTGGATAATCAGCTGGGTGGCAAACTGCTGGCCAGTGACCCACTCCAGCTGCACGGCGATGTACTGACTAATCAGGGCATCATCGCCGCCGCAACGCTGAATAGCGATGTCAGCCAGGTCAATAACAGCGGAACACTCCAGGGCGACAAGGCAGTATCGTTGCAGGGCAGCGGGTTAACCAACAGCGGCACGCTGCTCAGCGCAGGCCAGCTGAATGTGCAACAGCAGACGCTGGACAACAGCGGACTGATGCAGGGCAAACAGCTGACACTGAATGCTGATCGCTGGCAGAACAGCGGCAATGCCCTCAGTGAAGCCGACGCCGACCTGCAAAGCGACACGCTGGTCAATAGCGGCAAGATTCTGGGACAACAGGGCATCGCGCTGAAAGCGAATCACACTGACAACAGCGGCTGGCTGATTGCCCAGGCGCTGACGCTGCAGGGCGACATGATTAACAGTGGCCTGATTCAGGGTAATCAGCAGATTACCCTGGAAGGCGGCCAGCTGGATAATCAGCAGGGCGGACAGTTGCTGAGTGACGGCACCCTGAACGGCAACATCACTTCACTGAATAACCACGGCGCAATGCAGGCCGATCAGATGGCGTTAAACGCGAAGGCGTTGCAGAACAGTGGCACTGTTCGCGCCGGAAAAGCACTGACAGCCCAGGTCGGGGGTGTGCTGGATAACAGCGGAAGTCTGATCAGCCAGCAGCAGATGAATTTACAGGCTGGGGAGATCGATAACAAAGGCACACTGGCGGCAGATAACCTCAGCCTGCATGCGCCAGTGCTCAGTAACGGCGGTCTGCTGCAGGGCAACAGCACCTTAACGCTGGATCATCAGCAACTCCACAACCTCCATGGCGGCCAGTTAATCGCCGGAGGACCGCTGACGCTGACGTTAGATCAACTGGATAACGACGGGCTGCTGCAGGTTAACGGTAAGCTTTCAGTCAACGGCAACCGTCTCAACAACAGCGGACGCCTGCTGAGCGATGACCTCGACCTTCAGATTGCCGATACGCTGAATAACAGCAGCACGGGACAGATCGTGACCGGCCAGCAGGCCGACCTGCAGGCACAAACGCTCAGTAACAGCGGCCAGATTGCGGCACAGCAACTCAGCGCCAGCGGTAATACGCTGGAAAACAGCGGGCTGCTTCAGGGCGACACGCTGCTGGATCTCGGATTTGCTCAGACCCTCAACCACAACAATGGGCAACTGCTGAGCGGCGATCGACTGATCGTCAAGGGCGGTAGCGCGATCAATGATGGCAGCTGGCAGGGCCATCAACTCGACGTCACGCTGAATTCTCTCGACAATCGCGGCAGCATCAATGGCATCAGCGCCTTGCGCGGTAACATCGCCAGCGATCTGATCAACAGCGGCACGCTGGTCAGCCAGGACAATAGCGACCTGAATGCCACCACGCTGCGCAACAGCGGCAAAATAATGGCGAACCGCCTGGGGTTGCAGGGCACCAGCCTGAACAACAACGGTCTGTTACAGGGCAACACGGCGCTGACTGCTCAGGCCGATAACATCACGCAATCTGCCGGTGGCAAAACGCTGAGCGGCGGAACACTGACGCTGACCGCGGGTCAGCTCAACACCCAGGGAACGCTGCAGGGCGAGCAGGCAACGGTTAACGCTGACAACTGGCTGCATCAGGGATCGCTGCTGGGCAGCAAAGATCTGAACGCCAGCATCAGCAATGAACTGCATAACACAGGCTCGTTGATGAGTCAGAACACCGCACAGGTTACGGCGAACACGCTGAACAACAGCGGCTCACTGCTCAGCGAAGGGGCGATGGTGCTGAACGGTGCCGCGCTGAATAACAGCGGATCGGTGCAGGGAAAAACCCTGACCATTTCACCCGCCAGCGTCATTAATCAGGGCAGCCTGATTGGTCTGCAGGCATTGACGTTTGCCGCTGCGCCACAGGTGGCCGGGCGAATGCTGCTCAGAGCGCTGGCCGCGCCATCACGTCAGTTGATCAATAATCAGGGCGGATCGCTGCTGACGCAGGGTACGCTGAACATCAACGGCGGAGACGTTGTTAACAACGGCAGCTGGCAGGGACAGCAGATCCTGCTGAATGCCCGGCAACTGACCAATAATGGCGCGATCCAGAGTGCGGATGCGCTGCAACTGATTCTGGCCGATCGCCTTGATGCGGGCGCGGGCAGTAAGATTTCAGCGAATGGCATTGCGGCACTGCAGGCACTGACGCTGACCAATCAGGGTGAATGGATTGCCAGAAACCTGACGCTCCGGGGCGACACGTTAAACAATAACGGCGCCGTGACCGGTGTCGACGCGCTGACTGTTGGCCTTAACGGTGCACTGACTCAGCAGCAGGATAAAACGCTGCTCAGCGCAGGCAGGCTGACGCTTCAGTCCTCCTCGCTTAATAATGCCGGACGCGTGCAGGGCGGCGATCTGCAGATCACCAGTGGTGCGGTTGATAACAACGGGCGCTTACAGGGTGACAACAGCCTGCTGGTCAATGCTGGTGGACGCATCACCAACGGCGGCAATGGCGCCATGATCACGCAAAACGCCCTGACGCTGACCGGGCCTGAACTGTTCAACTATGGCCTGATTCAGGGCAATGGCAACGGTGTCGCGACAATAACCGGTTTAACACAAAACGATGGCCGGTGGCTCTCGGGTGGCGCGCAGACACTCAATACGCCGCAGCTGAATAACAACGGCTGGTTACAGGCGTCTCAGCTGATCCTCAATGCGACCAATGCCAGCAACAACGGTACGCTGCTGGCCGACGGCCAGGGTACGCTGACCGGCAATGGCTTCAGCAACCAGGGCACGGCCCAGGGCGGCAACCTTGAGGTCAATTATCAGCAGGTAAACAACAGCGGCACGCTGCTGGGTAACAACCGGCTGAGTGTGATGGGCGCTCAGGTCAATCAGCAAAGCAGTGGTCGCCTGTTCAGTGGCGGCAGTTTACTGGTTCACAGCAATGGCTTTGATCAGACCGGTCAGGTGGTGGCGCTGGGTGATGCCACGCTGGAGATCGCGAATGGTTTTACCGGTCGCGATGTGCTGGCTGCGGGCGGGCGACTCTCCGTCAGCAGTAATGGCGCGATAGACAACCAGGGCACGATGCAGGGCGGGGCGCTGACGCTAAGTGCAGGCGGGGATCTCACTAATAATGGTCAGCTCACTACCGGTTCGGGTGACAGTACGTTAAGCGGCAACCGCATCGCCATGAACGGGAATGGCAGTCTGCAGGGCGGCGGTAACATCAACTTAGCCAGCCGCAGCGATATTGTCCTGGACGGATTTACCGGTACCCGCGGCAACCTGGTGCTCAGTGCGCCTGGCAGCATCGTTAACAATGCGCTGCTCTATGCGGCGGGGAATCTCTCTCTTTTAGCCAACAGTATTCGCAACCAGCGTGCCGATATGCTGGCAGGCGGCAGTATGTGGCTTCAGGGCGACGCGGCGGGGAACGCCAACGGCGAAGTGATTAATAACTCCGGCACCATCGAAACGCAGAGCGGCGATATCACGATTAATACGGGACATTTGCTGAATACGCGGGATGGGTTGAGTGTTTCTGAAACGCATAGCGCTTCAAACCAGACGGGACTAGGCGTAGACCTAATAAAGGTTCCAATCTCTGAATTTAAACCAGAGGAATATGGAGTATTCGTAAACTCAAGGAAAACATGCGATTCATGGGGAAAAAATGGGCAAGGTTGTAAAACTTCAACAGTATATTACTACGTACCAACAAAAGAAGCCGCGATTAAGAATTTTTCATTATCTAGCACCACTATAAACGTCACCAGTAATGGTGGTGCAGCTCGCATAGCCGCAGGACGTAATATTAATATAAGGGCAGGTTCGTTTGATAATCAGGCCAGTAATATTCTGGCGCAAAGAGATATCTCTCTATCCGGAAATCAATTGAACAACCAATCCTGGCAGGCTGGGACACAAAGTACTTATTTTACTTATAAGCATGAAGGGATACTGTTTGATTACGCACACCTATATACAAGTACTAGTGAAAACGGTTATCAAAATACTTATGCTACTACCGGCTCTCGCAATAAGCCTAAAGTAAAATCAATAACATATACCCTTTCAGATCAGGGAACGAGTTTCACACCGGGAGAGCTCTACCGCGCCGTTATCCAGGCCGGAGGCAATGTCTCTGCTAACTTCAGCGGCGATATCAGCAACACCAACACCACAGCGAATGCTGGCTGGAGTGGTAATACGCTTTCTGCCCCCGCTTTACGCGGCTTAACCGCAGCAGGCACCGCAGGCGCGCAGTCTCATCAGCAACTGGCAACTGCCGACAAAGCCGCAATCAATACGCCACAATGGCGTGATCAGCTCCAGAATGCGTTACAGCAGGTCAATGGCGCAGGTGCGCTGGAGACCGCATCACAGGGCAGCGCACCGCTGACGCAATATGCAACTGCGGGTAAAAACAACACAGCGCTGGGTAAAGCCGTCAACCTGACGAATGCTGCTCAGGGTCCTGCGTCGCTGCATAACTATAAGGCCGCTGAGGTTGATATCAGCGCCTATCCATTACCTTCTGGCGAAAACGGCTACTTTGTTGCGTCGAACACCAATAGCCGCTATCTGATTACCGTCAACCCCAAACTCAATGGCCTGGGCCAGCTGGATCAGAGCCTGTTCGGCGAGCTGAATGCAAAACTGGGCAAACAGCCTGCCACCACGCCATTACAGGAAACGCGCCCTCAATACACAGACGAGAACGCCTTCCTCGGCTCCTCATACATGCTGAGTCGCCTTAATCTGAAGCCAGATTATGATTATCGTTTTCTCGGTGATGCGGCGTTTGATACCCGCTACGTCAGTAATGCGGTACTAAATCAGACCGGTAATCGCTACATCAATGGCCTGGGTTCCGATCTCGCCCAGATGCGCTATCTGATGGACAACGCTGCGGCGGCGCAAAAGGCGCTGGGACTGGAGTTTGGTGTCTCACTCTCTGCCGGGCAGCTCGCCTCTTTAGACAAGAGTATGGTCTGGTGGGAAGCCACCACCATCAACGGTGAAACGGTGATGGTGCCGAAGCTCTATCTGTCGACAAAAGATGTGGAGATGCGCGATGGCAGCGTAATTGCCGGTAACAACGTAACGCTGAAAGGCGGGAACATCACCAATACCGGTAGTAGCGTGATGGCCAAAAACGATCTGACCATCGACAGTCAGAACACGCTGAGTAACCTCAACGCCGGTCTGCTCCATGCGGGGGGCGATCTGCAACTTAGCGCACTGAATGATATCAACAACGTTAGCGCGACTATCAGCGGTAAAAAGGTGGCACTGGAGAGTGTTAACGGTGACATCAACAACCTGACCACATCACAGCTCTGGCGTCTGGATGCAGACAACGGTAAGGGTGCGAAGAAATCCTATACCGAAACCCTGAGCGGGCCAACGGCGAGCATCACGTCACTGGATTCTCTGAGCCTTAAGGCGGGCAACGATATTACCGTCACCGGCGCTAACCTCAAAGCGGGTGGCTATCTGCTGCTGAACGCCTGGAATGATATTGCTATCACCGGGAACCAGAACGTCACTGGCAGCGCGCAATCCGGCTTCGGAAACCGCTGGCAAAAAGTTGACCCAACCAGCACAACCACCGTCACCACAGTCGGCAGCCAGATCGCCGCAGGCGGCAATATGGCGATGCAGGCGGGCCACGATCTGACTGTTACCGCCAGCAACATCAGCGCAGGTAAAAACGCGGCGCTGGCAGCCGGTAACGATCTTAATCTCAACAGCGCGACGACCAGCCAGAATGATGTGAAGGGTAAACGTGAAACCCATTCAACCGGGCTGGATCGCACGACGCTGACCAGTGGAGGCGATTTAGCACTTCAGGCCGGACGCGATCTCAATAGCCAGGCGGCAGGCATCGCCGCAGACAAAGACGTGACCTTGCTGGCGGGACGTGACGTCAATCTGCTGTCGGCTGAAACCGGTTCTGGTAATAGCTACAAATCCGGTAAGAAGGTTGAGATTAATGAGTCGGTACGCCAGCAGGGCACTGAAATTGCCAGCGGTGGGAGTACGACGGTTAAAGCGGGACGGGACATGGTCGCTGAAGCGGCGAGAGTAGATGCGCGAGGCGATCTTGCTATCCAGGCAGGACGAGACGTGGCTATCACAACGGCGACCGAAAGCGATTATCACTACGACGAAGATACAAAAGTTAAGAAAAAGCTGTTCTCTAAAAAAACCACGCACACGGTTCACGAGAACTCAGCCACGACTGAACAGTCTTCGGCGTTGAGTGGAAACAATATTGCTATCGTCGCCGGACGGGATCTGGGCGTAACGGGTTCCAGCGTGGTGGGCGATAACAATGTTGCACTGAAGGCCGGGCGTGATCTTGCTATCACTGCGGCCACTGAAGAGCAGCATAGCTACAGCCTGAAAGAAACCAAAAAGAGCGGCATGATGAGTGGCGGAAGTATTGGCGTGACCTTCGGTAGCGCTTCCACTCGCCAGCAACTTAATCGCGACGGCACCACCCAAAGCCAGAGCGCCAGCGCCGTAGGCAGCACCGGCGGTAGCGTCACGCTGATTGCCGGTAATTATGCCCATATCGGCGGCTCTGATGTCATCGCTAAAAAAGACATCAGCGTGGTCGGTGGCTCCGTGGATATCGATCCTGGCAACGATCTTATCAGTCGTCGTCAGGTATATGAGCAGAAGAAAAGCGGCTTAACTCTGCAGCTTACCAGCCCGATTACCGATGCCCTATTAAGCCTTGGGGAACAGGCAAAATCCGCCAGCGAGGCGGGCGACGATCGCCTCAAAGCACTGGGTGCGGTAAAAGCTCTGGAAAGTGGCTGGGCGATGTCGGGCGCAAAAACCATGCAGTCTGGCCAGGCGCTGGCCAACGGCAACATGAACCAAGCGGGGATTAAAATTGAGCTCAGTGTCGGCGCGAGTAAAAGTAAATCCTCATCGGAATATAACGCCAATGCCGTTAAAGGTAGTTCACTCAACGGCGGCGGCAACATTGCCGTGGTGGCGACCGGTGCCAACGGCAGCAGCGGTGATATTACGCTCGCTGGCAGCGGCATTACCGGCAAAAATGTCACGCTTGCTGCGGCGCACGATCTCAACCTCACGGCGGCAACCAACAACACCGAACAGAAGAGCAGCAATAAAGCTTCCGGCTGGAGTGGCGGCGTTCATGTCGCGATAGGTAATGAAACAGGTATTGGCATACAGGCCAGTGGCTTTATGGCCAGCGGCAAGGAGAACAGCAAAACCACCGATTACGTCAACAGCCGGGTGAACGCCAGCAATGACCTCACCCTGAGCAGCGGCAACGACACCGTGCTGTCTGGCGCGCAGGCTCTGGGTAACCGGATTGTTGCCGATGTAGGCCACGATCTGACGATGACCAGCCTGCAGGATACCGATGATTATCAAAGCAAGCAGCAGAGCGCCAGCGGCGGCTTCAGCTTCACGTTCGGCAGCATGACCGGCTCCGCTGGCCTCAGTCTGAGCCAGAGTAAAGTGAACAGTGAGTATGCCAGCGTCGGCGATCAGAGCGGCCTGTTTGCAGGGAATGGTGGTTATGACATCTATGTTGGCAACCACACCCAGCTGAATGGCGCGGTGATCGCCTCAACGGCGCAGTCCGCGGACAATGCGCTCTCCACCGGTACGCTGGGCTGGTCTGACATCGAAAACCACGCTTCTTACAAAGCCAGTAGCTCATCCATCAGCATGGGTGGGGGTAACGAAGATAATAAAATGTCAGGCGGTGCGATACCAACCTCTGCTAATACCCATGGCAGTGCCTTTGGCACCACCCGTTCAGCCGTGGCGGACGGTACCATCACGGTACGTAACGGTCAGGCTCAGACACAGAACGTCGCCGACCTGAGCAGAGATACCGACAACGCCAACGGCCATATCGACAAGATATTCGACAAGGATAAGGTCGCACGCAAGCTTGAGTTTGCACAGGGAATGCAGGAGCTGGGTCAGCGTGTAGCAGGCGATGTCAGCAGCTACAAAATGCAGGCTGCTGAAGATGAAACCAGAGAAAGGTTGCTGAAAGCAAACCCGCAATATGCCAGTTATTCCAAAGCAGAATTAAACAATCTCATTGTAAATGATGCGGGCTATAAGGCCGTGGCAGAAAAGTGGGGCACTGGTGGCAGCTATTCCATGGCAGCAGCAGCGGTAACTGGTGTGCTGGGTGGCCTTGGCGCAAGTAACCTCGGTGCAGCTGCAGCAGGTGGAATGGCGCCTTACATCGCCAATAAAATTAAGCAAGCTACCAGCAAAGTTGTCGACGGAAAGGAGCAGACTAACGTCCTGGCTAACACCATGGCGCATGCGGTCGCGGGTGCCGTACTGGCGCAGCTTGCGGGGAACAACGCAACAGCGGGTGCAGCGGGTGCTGCGGGTGGCGAGCTGATGGCCAGAGCTATCCTCAACTCAATGTATCCCGGCAAGCAAGCCAGCGAACTGACGCAGGATGAGAAGCAGATCGTTAGCGCGCTCGGCCAGCTGGCCGCGCAGTTGTCGGCGGGAGTGGCTTCTGGTTCTGTTGAAGGTGGGATTCAGGGCGCGGTTGCGGGTAAAAATGCGGTTGAGAATAACTTCTTGAGCAAGGGAGGTCCTAAGAAATACACTGATAAATATAAAGAATGTAACGGAAATGCTGATTGTGAGCAGGGCATCCGTAAGGATATGGCACAGGAGTCAGCAGAGAACATTCAGAAGCTGAAATCATGCTGGGATGCTGGTGATGCAACCTGTGTAGCAGATACGCGTTCTAAAATAGAACTTTATGAAAAAGCGTATACTGAACTGCGTCAGCAGGACAATATGGCGGGCCGGACTTATGAAGACTCGGCGAAATGGTATGCAGATATCATTGATAAATGCGCAGGTAAGTGTAGCTGGCTTGAAGCATCATTGCTGAAGACCGGAGCCGATGGGTTAGGTAACCTGGTATATGGTGCATTAGGTGCGGGGAGTGTTATAGCTGAAAGACCAGGTACAGTTGCAACAGTTGAACATACGGGTGCAAAAAGTGTAATAACCGACACTATTCCCGAACTCAAACTTGGTCAGAATGCGCTTATCAATGATGTCAATGTTACTCGTGTGGGTAGATGGATGTCTTCGGATGAGTTAGCCCAAATGCAAAATAGCGGCAAAGTGATTCAAGGTGGTGGTGGACAGACATTTATTTCTACTAATGGTGTTTCGGACTATAAGGCAACAGCACCCGCGGGCTCTGTCTACGTTGAGTTTGATGTACCTACAAATAGTTTGTTACAGGGCGGGAAAGATGGGTGGTTCAAGCTAATCGGTCCAGACGCTAGTAAATCACAACAGTTTATGCTCAATAAACAAGGCGGTAACCAGCTGCCAGAAGTTAAAAATCTAAAAGTTGTAGATAAAAAATAAAGGGGTCAGTCATGAATATCGATTTTTTTAAAACCCAAATAGCCCCACGTTTAACCGGGTATGAACTTCAATACAGTTTTTACAGCAATGGTGATTTTGGTGACTTAGATCGTGTTGAATTTGAGAAAGAGGATAAGCTAGGAACTGTTGATTTTTGGTCTCAAGGCTGGATGAGTCTTGATGTCTACAGCAGTGCTTTGGATACCCAATTAATTAATTTGCTGCTAAGCCCCGATGAGTCAGAAGAGCAAAAAAAAGCCATGCAAAAACTTATTCAAGTTTTGGAAGAAAATGAATAGAGTTCGCTTGATTCAAGGGGATATAACGACATTTACTGCGGGCGCTATTGTGAATGCGGCTAATTCATCTTTGCTTGGTGGTGGCGGTGTAGATGGGGCCATTCATAGGGCTGGTGGGCCAAAAATTTTGGCTGAGTGCCAGGAAATAAGGAATCGACAAGGTGGTTGCAAAGTTGGTAATGCTGTCATTACAAATGCTGGGAATTTACCTGCAGATTATGTAATACATGCTGTTGGGCCATACTGGAGTGATGGATGTAATGGCGAAGTTGAGCTGTTGAAGAAAGCCTATCATAGTTGTTTTAAGCTAGTTAATGAATATCATATTAAAACCGTATCTTTTCCGAACATCAGTACAGGAATATACAATTTTCCTAAAGAGTTAGCTGCCAAAATCGCATTGGAGGTTATTGATTCTTGCTTGCGAGAAAATAATGAAATTGAGTTTGTAAACTTATTATGTTTCGATAAGGTTAACTATAATTTGTATTTTGAAAAAATTTGAAATTAAATTGAATGTCTAAATTTAATTTCAAATTTTATTTAATGTTCATCATTTTAATGTCTGGGGATGTGTTTCGGATAAAGCATCAGTAAAAAATATCGTGTTTTCTAGCATAAGGCTTGTATGGTAGTACCTTAAGTAATACTGAAGTCCAGTTGCCCCGGCGTTTGTGGGATACGGCCTCATGTCCAAAGAGAAAGTAGCATCATCTACAGAATAAATATGCTGATCTAAATTTTGCAGTGTGCGATGTTGTAGCATCTGTTACATGGATCATTATTGCTTATTGAAATCGCTCGACAGTTACTCCTTCCCATTATCTCTATCCCCAAAACCCAAAACCCAAAACCCAAAACCCAAAACCCAAAACCCAAAAGATAAAAGATAAAAGCCCAATACTTTCGCAGCAGGCTTTTATCTTTCAATGGCATCATGCTTAGTGCATTAACTGACTCACCAGTCCGGTAAGATCAGCTTTTTTATCCACGACGCCCGCCGTTGACGCTTTATCCACCAGCTGCGGCAGATATTTCGCCAGCAGGTTCAGTGCATCGCCGGTGTTGATGCCCATCCGCGCAGCCAGCTGCTCAATCGCCTCAGAGTTAATCATCTTCTGCACCAGGTCGCTGCTCAGCGCAACGTTCTGCTCATCGCCCAGCCAGGAGTTGACCACCTCACTGTACTCGCCGCTCTGCAGGTGACTCACGATAGTATGTAAACCGCCTTGCTGCTCAACCCACTCCAGCACTCCTTTCACTTCCTGGCTGGTCTGATTATTCAGGCCGCACATGGCCAGTACTGTTTCCAGTAAACTCATTCTGTTATCCCCTATAACGTAATCTATTAAGACTGTTTACACGCTCTGATTTTATGAATGACAAACAGCACAATAATTGAACCCACGGTGGAAATAGCAATGCTGTAAATATTGAAGCCATCGACCTTGCCAAAACCCAGAGCGGTACTGACGACACCGCCAATCAGCGCGCCGATAATACCCAGAATAATGGTCATGAAAATGCCCATATGTTCTTTGCCTGGCATAATACATCTGGCGATAATGCCGGCAAGTAATCCAAATACAACCCATGACAATATACCCATCATTAACATCCTCTATTTTATATTATTTACAGCAACGTTTAGCAGTGGTTTAACCCATGAATTAAAAGCAGGTGTATCGTACGCCGCGTAGTGTTTGCCTGGCAATCCTGTTTTCTTTATTAAACTAAACGTATCAGAAACGATAGGGGAGTAAATATGAGCATTCTGGATAATATTAAAAATATAGGCGATGAGTTGTTACATGCTGTGGATAAAAATGTTGAAGATAAGTCTGTCACCGCCACAGGGAGTAATCGAACATATACGGTTAAATCAGGCGACACGCTCAGCGCCATCGCAAAGCAGTTTTACAATGATGCATCCCAATATATGAAAATCTTTGAGGCGAACAAAAACCTTCTCAGCAGCCCGGATAAAATTGCACCGGGTCAGGTACTGACCATTCCTGAGTAATAATTCGTCAGTAGTATGAGCCAGCCGGCGTAAATATTGCCCGGCTGGTTTTTCATTTAAAGCCATCTCGTCACAACACCATGACAGGGTTGCGCCAGACAGCCTGCGTTGATCCAGACTTAACGGTGGTCTCTGTAATAGCAGCCGCAGACGAGTTGAGATAAACAGTCAGACAGGAAGAGAAAACGGGGATCGCTGAAAAGCAAAAAACCCGCTCAGGTTTCCCTGAGCGGGTTTTTCTAATCTGGCTCCTCTGACTGGACTCGAACCAGTGACATACGGATTAACAGTCCGCCGTTCTACCGACTGAACTACAGAGGAATCGTGTGAACGAGGCGAATATTAACGGCGTCGCTCTAAGGTGTCAACAGCAAAAAATACATTATCATTCAACTGGCTAGCTTTAACGCAAAGCGATCGTGATTTAAGCAGTTTGCGCAGTGTCAGCGGCTATTCTGGCCAGGGGGTCCTGCTGGTAAAACTGGCGCAGATGCTGATACATGGCGGGAAAGCGTTCGGCCAGCAGAACCGGAGCCGTAAAGAAATATTCAGAGAGCACGGCGAAGCACTCAGCCGGATCGCTGGCGGCGTAGGGATCTATCGTGGCGGCCTGTTCACCCACCAGTTCAACTTCACTCTCTATCTCCGCCATCGCGGCACGCAAGTCCTTCTCCCAAAGGGCGACGTCACGCAGCGGCATGACCGGAATACCGCTGGTGTAACCGCTGCCGCGGGCATCCAGCTTGTGCGCAACCTCGTGGATCACCAGATTAAAGCCGGAGAGATCGAAGGAGTCCTGAATATCGAGCCAGTTGAGGACGACCGGCCCCTGCGTCCAGCTCTGTCCGGCATGCACCGCAGGCGCGCTGTGAACCAGCCCATCGTCATCCTGCCACTGATCGTCGACCTCGAACGGCTCGGGATAGATCAGCACATCGTGGAAACCGTCCAGCCACTCCAGGCCCAGTTTCAGCACCGGCAGACAGAACAGCAGGGCGATCCGCACACTGCGCAATTCATCCAGCTGAACACCGTCGAGCGGCACCAGTTTTTTCTGTTGCAGAAAGCGCTGCGCCAGCTCAACCAGCGCCTGCTGTTCAGCCTCATCCAGCTGGCTGAATATCGGCTGCGCCAGCCCGTGCTGCCATGGCAGCGCGGCCAGGGTGGCGTCGTTATGCGTTTTCCAGGGCCATTTAAACATCGCAACTCCCGCACAGAACCGGACTATTTCGCTATCCTGACGCGGCAGACATAAAAATGCCAGCATCGAAACACCATGCTGGCACTGTTCATCTGGCGACAGGGCTAAGGGCCGTCTATTCAACCCGTTAGCACGGTCGTTGTCTGTGATTCAGCCCGCAAAGCGTGGGGCCGGGGCGTCAGTTGCGCTCAATACGATGAAACTCAATCACCCACACCCAGGGATTCACTTCCCAGCTGGTCGCACCATACTGTTTTTCCCAGGCTTTACGGTACGCCTCTTTGGGCGATTCAGAATTGACGTTCATGGTGAAGAAGTTGTTGAGGAAGTGCGAATCGGTCTGCACGCCTTCCGCCATAATGTCATCTTCACTGATGTCCTGAATTTTCTCGGCGCGCACGCCGGTAATTTCCAGATTGATGCGGCTGGCCCAGCGCGGCATATGAATGGCGGTTTGCCAGCCAAACTGCTCTGCTTCCGGCGTGCTCAGTGCATGCTGGCCCAGCTCGTTGCTGTCTGCACGATACTGGCAATATTCTGGCTGGCGGAAGGGCGTCGGGTCGCGTTCATAATCGGCCAGATACTGCTCGGGTACCATCGGGCCACGCCAGGTTTCACGCACCCAGAGCACGTCACCCGGTTTACCGTAAGGACACTGATAGCTGATGTCCGTCATCGACATCATTTTATAACCATGCAGATGATTAGCACTCACATCGAAAGCGTGTACGCCCTCGTGATGATCCTGTCCCGGACCGAAAGCCTGAGTTTTCATAATGCGCCGGGTTTGCGTTTGCTGGCCAACCAACAGGGCACGAACACGCTGTTCGGAAAAA